>Ga0210003_1001240_pt1 | contig 22684 bp, 27 predicted proteins | sample LantaG_FD_182804 | JGI IMG/M metagenome (GOLD analysis project Ga0210003, IMG submission 182804) | Deep subsurface microbial communities from Baltic Sea to uncover new lineages of life (NeLLi) - Landsort_02402 metaG (SPAdes) (version 2) | ecosystem: Environmental > Aquatic > Marine > Oceanic >... | reverse complement strand
GTGTGTATTTCAAGTCCTCGATACACTTCCCTGCAGCCACTTATCACTGTAGGAGTCTTGCCAATAACAGGTAATTTCAAACCTAACTCTTGCAGCATTGAGGATAGCTCGTCAACAGATGAACTTTTCCTATGGGAACTCGACACGACAACTTCAACATTCAAATCACATAGATCGTTTAGTAATGCAACTTGAGCTGGGTCAATTTGTGACTTCGACCTGTCGGAAAGCGTCTTACGGGTACGTATGTATTCATAATTTTCGACAAACCATCGACGTGAGTTTAGTACTCCGTCGATGTCAAGAAAAAGCAGTACGCTGTCAGATGCCATTCATCCTCTCCATTAGATGACATAATATAGCACGTCGCATATGATTTTCAACGTCAATTTTGGAAAGGTGATGAAATCTTGCACATTGTGGTCACTTCTTTGCCTGAAGATTTCGCTGTACTGGCACCCTTTATATCCACTTCTTCATCGTCAACTATGAATCTTACAGACATCATACCCGATTCCTGAAGTATAGCCATAGCTCTCCTGCCAGCTAACTTATCCGGTATATTTGACAGAAGGTCCGTAGACTTCTGTTCTTTGTTGGTAAGTGATTGGGATATTTGCTTTATGGCCATAAATATGCAGTCTGCCGCGTACCTGGCTGGGATTAGATCATTCCATTCCGCATACAATGACAGAATGCTGGATCCAGTCTTATGTCGATTGCATGAACGGCATTTGGCACTCCATGCCCCACTGTCACACACACTACTATCTGCCGACAGTTCTACTAAAGAGTTGCCACAATGACATTTGAAATCATCTAACCGCATTTTTAATCTTGTTTCTTGATGCCCATTTATTCAATGAAGCTTTATCTTTAGACTCAAGTTTTTGATTTAATTTAGTCCTAGCTTGAACGATAATAGGCTCTAATTTGTTCTTCAATTCAATCGTAATTCTTCTCTTTCCGTCACATCTGCCAGAATAGATGTAGGTATCTCCACAATAAACTTTATTAGCATAAGAGGCGACGCAGTTACCGTTTTTTCTTCCTTCATTCACTAGTTTTAAGGTAGAGTCGAGTGGAACAAATTGCCATTCATGATTGCCAACTTTGAAAGTGTCTTCTTCAATCCACGGAGAGTCAAATTTCAAGTCATTAAGCTTGTCGTATCTAATTCTCATGGTTGCTTCGTGCCATTCATCACATTTGGCAATTGCCGTTCTAAGGCTCATATTTGGACAAATGTCATATCCTATCGCCACTATCCAATCAAGAATATCGTTGACGCACCGGTGGCGATCTTCCTGGATGGGATATTCTTTCATGATTGCGGACATATTAGCCGATATGAATTTGGCTGCATTCATTCTTCTGTTAATCGAATACCCTTCATTACGTGAAATTTCAAACAAATCATCATAAGGATCGCGGTCTGGGCCCCTCCTAAGATTTACGTGGCGAGTAACACTAATCCACAGCTTGGCCTCTTTCACATTCCATTTTTTGGATCCTAATAAACGTAAGAACTTTTCGTCCAATGCAATCATGTGATCATACCCAAGCATGGGTCCTATTGATTTGGGAGGAAGAGTCTTTAATTCTATTGGCAATGACATGACTTCAGAAATGTAGTTAAGTTTCTTTCCAATCATCATCTCTTGTATAGCAAGCTCACCAATATGTCCCAATTGATCTGTAATTGCTATTGCCAATAGTGGGAACGTTTCGCACAATTGTGCGAATCTTTCACCATATAGACACATCATCTTGTAGAGTGGGTAAGCATAATCTACAGAAAACCTTCTGGATATTCTCAGGTATTCAGGGTCGGCCACATCAAGGATCTTCTTAAGGCAGAAGTTAATGTCACGACGGGCTCTTGATTCAGCCATATTCATGGTCATGGCGGTCAGTTGTTTTTGTTTTTTGTATGAGAATTTCTTATGGCTTTTTATTCTGGAGCTAATCTCTGGAACTCGAAACATTGCCGCCAACGTAATTAATGACCTGAGGTTGTTTTTAGGCATACCACGAAACATGGTGGTCATCCCCCAGCGTGCTTCACATAGCAGTTGTCCATATCCGGTACATTTATTTTCTTTAGTTAATTTCAGGAACTCTTTAACTTTATCAGGTCTTGACAATAGTATTTCGTCATTAACTAAGAAGCCATAAATTCCATTTTTATCTTTAAGAAGAATCACCCTTTTTTGATTCATATCGGACGAGACCATTATTGATTTTAGGTCAACTTCTTTAGTAATTACACGTGCTTCAACTACTTCTTTTGTCTCGGCCATGATCTGCTCCCGCCTCTTCCAGTGTTTTCAGCTAATCTTCTAAGCATTTTCTTAAGGTATCTGTCATCTTCAAACCGACGCTTGAATTCCTGTCGTAGAGCCAAGCTTGGGTAGACCTTCATTTCATCAAGACTTTTACATGATTCTTCCATTTTTAAAATGGCGTTGTCGACGATCATAGGGGGTATTATGTCGGCATTTAACAGCTTCATCAAGTTGACGCAAATGTCTTCCGCATACTTTTGCGATTCTTGCTTGCGGGAATGCCACCAAAGACCATATTTGATAGCCTCTTCAGCCCATGTCGTGTAATTGTCATTAATGATGACGCCATGATTTACAAGAATCTTTGAGCACTCCATCATAATGACAATCTTCAGAGTTCGAGACGGTGTACTAGATGCACTCTTCCTGATCGAATAATTGTCGGCAAGGTAGTTAATCATCTTTTCAGAAGCCATGTCGCGTTCATCGACACACTTAATGGACAATACCTTATCAGCTTCGGCACAGGTGGCTCGCAAGATCTTGTGCGGCATATTAGTTTTTGGTCCGCCACGCATCCTAGCATAGTTGAAGGCACGAATCAGCTCTAGTAATGTAGCGTCATATTCGCCATACTTGAACTTTCGATATGGAAAAGTGTCAATTGCGACATCCACCTTGAAGTTATATTCATGCAGAGATTCAATCAGCACCATAGCATCATCTGGGTGAATCTTGGGAACTAGTTTGATAATCTCATTAACCGCACTTTCTTCGTCGCTATTGGCAGCTGCAAATACGATTTCCTTCAATAAGGAACTCTTGTCAGATAGGTTCCTGATTGCTGCAGAAGAATTTTCCCTTGCCACTTCGTCTGCAAAGGTGACGATATCTACTTCGTCATTGTCGGCAACTGAATTTACAAAGCTCCTGCCGCCGAAAGACATTCGTCCAGCATTGTCAGACAATGTTTTTGATATGTCTAGTATCTGTTCAAACAATTCCCTATTCATCAATAGTTTCCGCCATTTTGTAACCGCATATTTCGAGACATGCCAAACAAAGCGATAGTGGCATGTCGGCTGCTAATTTCGTGACTACTTCTTTGCCAAATCTTAGGGTGCATATCATTCCATTTGCATGCCTAGCTAACCCTGAATACTTCCAAGAAATATTTTGATAAAGGTGGTAACGTCTTCCCGAGATATTTTTTCACCACTTTTAATCAGCTCATCATAGTATAGATCACGGAGGTGAATGATGTTATTGTCCGATGTTTCTACCATCCATTCGCACATCAATTGAGATGCTGATCCTCCACCTATAATGATACTAAACATCTCTTCACCGAGATAGGTTCGGAAGTTTTCCAGTCGTTCTTTTAGCGTGTCGCCACTCTGTTGAATTTTGACGTTGACAATTGATTCACGGTTGCCAATGTCATGCTTCTCGCACATTTGGCGAATGTTGTTAAACACGATCTGGTCTTCTATTATCATGGGCTGTTGCATCTTTATTCTCCTAATGCGTCCAGTCTGGCTAAATACGCCTTTACTGACGCTAGTTTATCTTTGTCAAGTCCATAGAAGTCATCATCAACTTCCACCCCGATCGCTCTTCTTTCTAAAACTTGCGGAATCTTAGCCTGAGCAATGAAGTGAATATCCTCAACATCTTCATCTTTTGGGTAGTGTCCCGTTAAAGCCGCAAACCGATCAACATCATCTGGATTGTCGAAAGAACTCTTGCTACCAATGTATCCTTTTTCGAATCCCATCCATGCATCGGAGAGTCCTTCAAACTGAGAAGTGTCAAACCTATTGGATGCTCTTTTTAGATACCCCAATAACGCCTGGTCATTATCGACATCTATAGAGCATCTCTCCAACACTTGAAATGGTTTCACGGTGCCGTGTGGATGGCCGTCATCATAGTGCTTCTCAATATCGCAGAAGTTTGATCCAAACTTGTGCCGGCTGATGACGAAACCATCTTTTTCTCGGAAGAATACTCCCAGATCAGAATTCCTTCCGTTAATCCAATACAGGAAGCCGTTCCAACATGCCTTTTTGGGAATGTTGTTTTTCACATTCCTCCATTTTAGCACAGACATCTTACTCCTTAATTCGGCCATTGCTTTAGCCACTTGGTCGACAGAGACTGGAGTGTAGTCCCATTTCTCAACTCCAAGGTCAAGCATTAGGAGTTTACTCCAATCAATTCCGAGTAGATCATACGACCTGGTCAATGATCCATGGCAATGACCATATAGCATCCATGAATCATGCACCTTCTTGCTCCATGACACCATCGGATAATGGGACAAATGAATTGGTTGCCCTTTAATGACAATGGAAGCCCCTTGCTTGACAGTTTGCCATCCTTTTGCCTTGCGTACTTCAGAGTGGTCATGATTGCCCTGTATCAGGTGTTTTTGTCCATTTAGCTGAGATAACAGTTCGTCGGTTCTACCTTTACTTCTGGAGAATGCAAAATCACCTAGGACATAGACAATGTCGCCTTTGGCAACCACGGCGTTCCAATTGGCAATAAGCGTATTATTCATCTCTTCAACATCGGAAAATGGTCGCCCAGTATATTCAATGATATTGGAGTGATCAAAATGTGTATCTGCTATAAAAAACACGTTCATAATATCTATTCGATCTCCGGATCGGCTTTTTCGAAGATTACTTCAGCACGATTAGTTACCTTGGAAAATGGTGGCATATCGAGTTCTGCAATCTTGTGCCTCATAACTATAAAATTAGGATCGCTCTTGGCTGGATGGCGTTCAGGAAGTGATTCGATTTCTTCTGGCTCGAACAATTTAGCAACAGATTTACGACGAACGAACGTGCCTCTCTTGAAGAATACTGGACAATCATTCCAGTTGACTCCCTTCTCCATAAGCATGTCCATCATTTCTTCCCTGCTCTTTCCATGCAGTTGCTTATGGGAGAAGTGTGCCCTTGCGAGCATAGAAACACTGTTTCTGGTGGCGTCCATTTCACGCCACAGGATAGCATTTGCCGCTTCAGATAGTGAAGGGACATTCCAGATGCGGCAGTCAAACACTGGAAGTTCATCAGCTTTTTCGGGGATCGCTTCCAGAAGATGACGGCTGAAATAGACGGAGGCCATGGCCGCAAGGATGCTGACCATTTTATTGATCTTGCCATCAAATATGATTTGTGAATTGAATTTAGTTGATAGCCAACATAAGCTAATTTCATCAGACTGGGTGTAGCCAATGCAGGCGTCACATTGATCGACAAGATACTTGGTCGTATCCACCATTAGTTTGCTAAGGCGAATGTCGTATGGACGTTCCAGGCCACGAGTAAATTTGCTGAAGCATCTGCCATCAATTCTGGCAATGGCCGGCAATTTTGGCATCAGTTGTGGAGCAAACATGTTCTCGTAATGCTTCATACGGTCGCCAAGGTCATCTCGTTTCATATCTCCTCCAAAATCATTTTTGCGGTTTTGCTAACGATGTCTGCCAAGTCTTTGTCGGCATCACCAACACATTCCATCAGTTCGGCAGTTTCATGGCAATAACGTTTCACCCATTTGGTATTCATGCCGATCCTGCATCTTAGATTGTCGAGGCGATCCATCATCTTGACAATCTTGGCTTCTTTAGAAGCGTTTGAAAGCTGTTTGTTGTAGATCTTCAATCGCTTACTTCGACTGTAGTCCTTGAGGTCGGCGCCCTTAGATAGGCTTTGAACATCAATAGCCACAGTCTCGCCGAAATCATGTTCGATGTCGTCTTTAGTAATGTCGCAATCTTCAATGACATCATGCAATATGGCAGTGATTACCATGTTTACGGTCACGTCTGGCCGAGCCCAGCACATGGCCATAACCCGCATTGGGTGATTAATGTACTCTTCCTTTACCGCCTTACGGAATTGCCCCTTGTGGGCTTTCTTTGCTGTTTCTACAGCAACAGCTACAGCGGTAGAGCCATATGGAAGTCTCTGTTCTAATAACATTTCACTCATGATAGAATATTCTCCAATTCTTCTTCTGAAATTATTTTTACGCCCAGCTTAACAGCCTTTTTGCTTTTGGCGGACTCACTGGTAGGGTCTGCCTGAATAAGGTAGGTAAGTCCCTTCTTGACGGAACTGAAAACCTCACCTCCGAGAGATTCGACGGTGGTGTAGATTTCCTTTTTCTTGCGACCACTTGGCAACGACCCGGTGATGCAGAAAGATTGGCCTTTTAATGGCCCATCGATTTCCTTAACGTCTTCGACGGAGATATATTTCAGAAGATCTTCGATCGTGCTATGCAATTCCTTCAAGCTGCATCGGAACACATGGGAAGATACTTCACCAATTCCATCAAGGGCATTGAAGTCTTCAACAGAAGCTGATCTAATTGCCTCCAAGGTTTTTAGTTCCTTGGCCAACATCTTGGATGTGGTCTGTCCCATCCCTTCAATTCCGAGAGATTGCAGGAACTGGGATAACGGAATGTCTTTCTTACCTTGTATGGCGTCAATTATCTTGGAAGCCGAAGACTCACCGCCAGTTACTTCTGCAACGTCATTCAAATCAAGTCGATAGAAATCGCCAACTTCAAGAAGAATCTCTTCCTTATGTAAGGATGAAATGGTTTGTGCACCTACGCCCTTGATGTCTAGAGCTCTAATGTAGTTGAGCATCTTTTCTTCAATCTGTGCAGGACAGGTTGGAGAAGTACACCTTACCATTGTGTCGTCTTCTTCGGTTGCCATTCCGCATGATGGGCAATGGGTTGGATATTTGATCCTCTGGAATTCATCTTCAGGTAAGGGGTCGGCAGGCTTGGTGACTCGTACGACTTGAGGAATAATATCTCCAGCCTTTTCCACCAATACTGAGCATCCGATATGAATCCCCTTGGAGCGGATCATGGAGATGTTATGAAGGGTGGGGCATGTTACTTTGGATCCATCAAGGATTACGGTTTCAAGAACGGCCACTGGTGTAATCTTGCCAGTTCTACCTACCTGCCAAGTAATATCCTTAAGCACAGTTTCTTTCTGTTCAGCCTTGAACTTAAAAGAGATCTTGCCATTTGGGCATTTGCCGCTCATCCCAAGTTCTTCAGAGATTTCGAGATTGTTGATGGAGATGACGAGTCCGTCTATCCTGTGGGGAAGTTGTGGCCGTTTCTTTTCAGTCAAATTGATTAAATTCTGCATCTTACCAATCTTGATCGGGACCAACGTCACGTAATCCATGGGTATTTTGTCAGCGAAGTATCTGGCCTTATCAATTTCAGTAGAAAAGTCGAGATCATCGCTCTTGATGTCATATGCATAGAATGACAATGAACGACTTGCTGTTACGTTGGGATCCTGTTGATTCAATGACCCAGCAGCAGCACTACGGGAGTTGGATAGGTCGCAGCCATTAGCCACAAGATTTTCGAACACACTATCCAACATATAGACTTCACCACGTATTTCACCAGTGAATCCTTCAATAAAGTTTGGGATGGAGGCAGTTGCTCGAATATTACTGGTGACATCCTGCCCGACACTACCGTTACCTCTGGTTGCCGCCTGAATCAATTTGCCATCTTCATAAACCAGCCGTAATGCTAGACCGTCGATCTTCAATGCTACGACCAGATCAATATCTTCAGGCACACCAACCGACTTGAGCCAGCTGACAATTTCATCAACACTGTAGGATTTCTTTAGCGACCCCATAATGACGTCATGCTTGACCGTCTTGCCATACGTTACTGCATGACCTACTTCAGCAAGGATGTCGCTGTCTGGGTTCAACCCTTGAAGTTCAAGCACGAGCATGTCATACTCGGTATCGGAAATCTCTGGATGACCTCCAAAATACTGTTCATTATGATAGATCACTTGGCCTTCAAGAAATTCGATACGTGATTGTTTTTCTAGCTTGTTCATTTCGACTCCAAAATTTCAATTGCGTTGGGTGCCCATTTTCCAATTAAATCATTACCTTGTGGTTGGACATCGATAATGACTCCATTAACGGTCGCCCATTCCCACCCCGTTGAAAGACATATGTTGCCATGGTTAACATCTTTGTAGATGACTTTTTCATGGTCTTCATGGTATGCTTTCTTGAGCTTGTCTTTAGCTTCTAAAAGAATGTTTTTATCTCGATTACGTTTGCGTATACGTTCACTTCGTAAAATCTTCTTATAGAGCTTTTTGAATTTTTCGTACTCTTCCTTATTTAGGAAGAAGACATCGTCGGCATTATTTATTTGAACTGCAGCAACGTGTAATTGATTGTTGATAATATCCAGAAGATCGCCCACTTTCATTTCGCGAAGTCCAGGTAATTTTTCTATGTATTCATCAATCTCTAAATGGTCATCCACGCATACTGCATAACCCTTGGCACAATGTGACGCCAATTGTTTGATTTCTTCATTGTTCATGGTATCACCGGCAATGAGATTGAATTCCCAGTTTTATATGCTGGTTTCGACGGTTCTCGAACAAAGAAAAGGCGTTCCTTTGCCCTCGTGATGGCGACATACTCACAGCACTGTTCTTGGAATTCCTGCCAATCAAGTTGTCCTTCCCACTTCAATCGGATGATATCTGGTCGTAAAACAAACACTCGCCCTGCCTCCAAACCCTTTGCACGATGGATACTGGAGAAGACGATCGAATCAGGGCCTTCGGTAAAGATGTCCTTGATCTTGTTAATTAACTGATTTTCGTCACGGCAATTGAACTCGTCGTAACATGCTTCTACTGCTTCGTAAAGGTCCTTGACGGCAGTGGCTAATTCAAACTCACCCTCTTCTTCGCAGGCCATCATTTTGTTCATTTTGCGAGAAAGAAGAATGCATTTGAAATCAGTCCAACGATATCCCGCGGTCTCCTTAATATCTTCAATAGCCGACACGAACGAAGTCATCAGGTCACGTCCACGAACAAATGCACGGTATCCCTTCTTTATTGCTTTGATGCACATTAGCACAAGTGGGGCATTGATCCGCGAAACGACCATGTCTCCTTGTTGTATAAGCTTAAACATTTCATGTTCTTCAATGTTTTCTACATTGCCTACCGGTGACTTTTCGTACGCCTCTATCTGTGGCACGATGGAGGCTGCAAGATCAACAATGCTAGTCGAGCACCTGTAGCATACCGATAGTGGCAGGTCGGTCTGGGCAAATTTCGAAATTTCTTGAAACGACCATGGGTTGGCACCACTAAATCCATAGAGACTTTGGAATGGGTCTCCAACGGCCACCATTCGTCCACGTTTCTTCATAGACTTGGAAACAATGGCCAGCTGGGCCGCGGATAGATCCTGTGCTTCATCAACCATGAGCCACATGTATTCTGGCATATTCAAGTCATGGATGGCTGGATAGTAAATCATGTCGTTAAACGACACCAGACCATCGGCAGTCATGTCGACCCCTTTGGAAATGATCTTGGGCACTTTCTTGAAGAATAGTTCCCGTTGTTTTGACGGGATTGAAATTTGATACATGGAGGCCATTTCTTTCAGAGCGTCCATATCTTTAGCATCGGTCATCGTCATCATAGACATGCTCACTAAATGATTTAGCAAACGACGGATCTTACCTTCTTTGGTGACGGCATCAATGATCCCTATTGACTTTTTCCTAATAGATTGGGTATGTTCCCCGCACAAGGTAGAGTACTTATCATTATCGACCTTGACATTGCCGACACGATTCCTGACTGCTTGAAAACCTAAGCTATGAATGGTTCGACATTTGGTATTCTGGGGCAAACGTTCGGAAAGTTCTTGCTCAATGTGCTTGTTGAATGCACAGAACAAGGATGTTCCATTGGCTCTTGACGCCACTTCCACCAAGGTGGTGGTTTTGCCGCTTCCAGCTACGGCATTAACCCTTGCACCACCTTTCCCTTCTGCAATCCAATTGAAGATACCATCTTGGTATTTGGACGGCTGAAAGCTACTTCCTGCAGGGCTGTCGAATTCCCATTCAATCTCCATTCTACAATCGATTCCTTTTAATGGTGATCATTTCAGCCAGGCATTTGTTGTTACAGAAGACATGCGTCTTGTCAGATTCGAAAACCTGTTTGCCGCCTATCGACATTTTTCCTGTAAGAGTGATCTTTTCAGGACTGTCAGCTTCAACTGGCTGATGACATTTGTCGCACATGTTGAAGGTTTGGCTTGATGAAACCAGCTTGTGGCAGTGATTGCACATCACAAACTCTTCTGGCTCATTAGTACTTGGATTTTCAGGTTGAATTGAATTTGATGAATCGGCCAAAGGCATTTTTACTCTCCTGTGAATGTATTATCCCGTTCACATTAATGTAGCATGCCGACAAAGTTATTCAAGTTCGAATTTAACTTTTATAGTGTTTCTTCACCCAGTCAATCAACTCATGATCATTACCTGAAATTCTGAGGGCAGCAAAGTCACTTTCTGGAATGGTAATCATTGGGTGGCGTACATTACTGTAGCCTTCTATGGAAGAGATGACTTCACGCCATTTCATTTCTCTTTCATAGTCTTGAACTGGGATAAGAATGAAGATTGCCCCATCAGGGCTGATTATGGCATCTCCAGATTCCAATTTCAAAGAAAGGAACTTAACGCCTGCAATAGCTGGTTCGTGAGTGCTGTCGACAAATCCACCATAAGTGACAATCTGCTCTGCTTCAGCAAGAAGTTCAGGATTACCAAATCCGACTTCCTTGACTGACAACCTTTCAAACGGTATGTAGTCCCTTAACGTCGGTGGCGATTCAATGAATTGGTTGGAATATGGAAGACTGCATTTGACGGCGTAGAAGTGAGTGTCGATGAAGAAATTTTCAGTTGACATAATATGATCTCCTTGCTTGATGTAAATATAGCTTGGAGAAAACTAAAGTCAAGTGACTTGAAGGTTTTTTTCTATTTCAGACTCCAGCCATCTAACTGGATCTTCTTCAAGATGTGCCACTTCCGCATGCCTGAAGTTCAAGAGATTAGGAATCAATATGGCATGTCCATGAAATTAGCCAATACACCATCCATGTCATAGTATATGCGATTAATGGCCACGAATTTTATTCTCCACGATCATCAAAGCCCGTTCAAACTGGGTTTCGCCTTCACACATCTGTTCTTCGACAGATAGTATCTTAGCTTGCATCTTCACCTGTTCAATCAGGTCAAGCTTAATCTGGTCGATCATAGCCTGTTCCATTGTCTTTCCGTTGCATTCAGTTGGCTGTTCTGTTTTGCAGGAGTGACATTTGTCACATTTGTATTCGTCAGTCATGATTCTCTCTCTCTTTAATGTTGAATGATATAATCTATATCGTCATCATCTTTTTTCAAACAAAAGGCCGTCATTAATTGACGGCCTTCCAAATATTATGTGGAGTCTACTTATTTGAAACCGCTGTACTCATTCAGGGCGTCTTTGGTCCCCTTATAGAATTTGGTTAACACCTGTACGGCGTCTTCTTTTCCGACTGACGTCATGTCCACCTGATTCGTGAGCTTATCCCAATAAAAATCAATTATTTGTGAAGCGATGATAAGGTATTTTGGATCTTTACCATTCAGTGCTTTCGTCACTTCTTCTTTTAGGATCGACTTGAACAGGATGGCATTTTCACCAGTGACCAACAGAATGGAGCCTTCGAATACCATATATACTGTTTTGATGGTCTTCACATGGTCTTCATCCATCTTATCCTTCGTCAACAGGTATGCAACTGTAGATGCCCTCCCCAGTTGATACGGGTCAATTGTTGGCTTACTACCGTCTTGCCCCAAGAACGTTGCACAACCTGTGCAGAGCATGGCCATACTGATCACGGTCATTAATAGGATACTTCTCATTTCACTTTCCCTCTTTGTTTTGTTTGGATTTGGATAGAATTTATTTAGCGATCTTGCTAACTTCAACTTCTTCAATCTTTTCGCAGTCGCATTCATGGCAACAGACGCATTTAGGAGAATGGGTTCTCATGTACAAACCAGAATATACCTTTTCTAATTGGCACTTTTGGCACTTGCATAGAAACTTCCCATCTTTTGTCTTTTTGACAATGTCCCAGCCTTCAATTCCCAACTCGGTTATGTCCCTTTCGATACTCTTGGTCTTGCAAAATCTACACTTGGGTTCTCGTTTGATCATCAGGCTGGTTATTTCTCTGGTCTTTCCACATGATTGGCACTTACATTCCCACACCATCAGTCGATTGTGGTTTTGCTGCAATGGAGCGACAACTTCGTAGTCGCCATGGATTTCTCCTTTCATGTCATGGTATCTGGATCCGCCAGTTACTACTTTCAGACTTTCAACATCCGGACATGGAGGAAGCTGCTTACCTTCCTTGAGCAAGGTAACCCATCCTTTTTTCTTGCAAACATATATGGTACCTTTCATTTTGTAGCAGGGCTTCCATGAGAACTTATCTTCCGACATTTCCTGATTGGCGTCGGCAACTTTCTTCCATTCAGGTTTGATGTTTTCTTTCCTGATCTGTGACATTGGAGCGGGTGGAAGTCCTTTCAGTTGCACTTTGCTGAATAGCATGATAGAACCGTCTTCGGTTGACTCGCACACCCACTTTGATTTACGTTTGTGATCACGCACCAGACGAAGTGCCTTCCATGTGCCGAATACTTGTCCGGTGATATCAATGGTGCAGCTGCAGCCACAGCTAGTGGAAGTGCCTTGTCGAAGCTTACCACCACAGACCTCACGAATATTTCCGCATTCACACTGGCATAGCCACTTTTTATCAACACCAGGAGTATTTTCTTCACCCAGTTTCAAAACTTTCCAAAGACCAAATACTTGACCTTTCAAATTGATGATTTTTTCGTCCATTTATTAACCTCGTTCATTAACGTTGATTTAATGCAAACATAGCATGGTAGAAAATAAATGTCAAGCGGACTTGTAAACTTTTATCATCCACCAAGCAATTTTATGCGAATATCCTTTACCACATCTGGGTTTACCCTAGGCTTCTTTAACATCTCCATAATGGACTTGATGAAATTAAGATCATCCCTTGTCAATTCATCTGGAGGTATGTCTGACATACACTGCTTCAGTGTATTAATAATCAACTTGTGACTGGTCAATCCCTTTATCGAGAATGACTTAGTCGAATTGGTCATTTGTTCGAGCACAATTCTAATATTTATCCTGCGACGATCTACTTCATCAAAAACCTTATCAAGTTCATAGATCTTCTTCATGACTTCTTCGACTATCTTAGTGTCTATTGTAGGTATACCTTTACCTTTCTTTTTCTTTATGTTGGCACTCCATTCAGATAGGTCCACTACATTATTTGCAGCCATTTGAAGCTTGTTCGACATATGTGCCTCGATCGATGCCACGGTGACTATGATGCCACGTTCACGGAGTGACATGATCAATGGCTCAAAGTCGCCATCGGCACTAACGAGAATGAATTCATCCGGGTTACTGGCATAGCACACTTCCATCGCTTTGACCGTCAACAATACATCGATATCAGCTTTGCCATTCTTGCGTTCCGTGGAGTATATCATAAATCCAAGATAACGAAGCATGTTATGCAGCTTACTGGTCTTCGAATACCCAGCAATGTCATCTTTGGGGTTGGGGATTGGTGCAAAGCACATGGCATTTACTTGATCGCCATCCTTGGTGAATTGGGATAGAAGCTTTTCATAGTCCCCAGTTTCTCGTTCATCATTAAAATTCTTCATTTGGCAATATAGATTTGCCAAGTCAACGGCCACTATTACCTTTTTTGCTGCTGTCATTGTCATTTCTCTCCAGGCTTTTAAGCCTTCTATCAAGGATGCCTTTAAGTCTCTTGGACAATTTCTTTTCGTCCTTGAGGTCGCATTCCCATACAATTACGACCTTCCAACCAGCTTCCTTTAATTCTTTTTCGTTCTTCTTTTCTCGTTTGCGATTGTTTGCAAACTTGTCACGCCAGAATTTTCTTCTAGTCTTTGGTAAACTTGCTTTTGAACATCCAGTATGGTTATGCCAAAAGCACCCATGAACAAAGATGATCGTCTTGTACTTATACAATACAATATCTGGAGTGCCGGGAAGATTTACATGAATTCGGAATCTATATCCCATCCCATAAAGAATAGAACGCACCAACTTTTCAGGTTTGGTATTTTTGGACTTGTTAGCCGCCATTATTTTGCGACGTTTCTTTCTACTTACATTGTCCATGCTATTCCTCGAGATGTTGATACAATCTACGGCTTGAGAGCGAAATAACAAATGGAAAACAAAAAAGGACGGAACGAATTCCGTCCTTTACTGATGCCGTGGTGGAGTCGATTAAGATACTTTCACTTTTACCATCTTACTTGTGGTTTTCAGTGGCAGGGAAATATCAAGTATACCATGCTTCATCGTCGCCGATATCTTGGACGAGTTAAAGGTGTCTGGCACCTTGAACGACCGCGATACCGTTTTTTCTACTGGAGTTTCAACCTTTCCTTCAATTTTCAGCACCCCTTTTTCAACTTCGATTTCGAGATTGTCCTTGGTCATTCCAGGCAGTTCTAGATAGAGGTGGGCTCCGCCCTCGTCCTCGACGAATTTCCAGTCCTGGGTTGGGAAAATGGTACCATAGGGAGCACCGTAGAGAATGTCGATAAAATTTAACATGAAATAACCTCCATTTGTTAGGTTTGCATATCTATAGCAGGCCCCATGCCAAACTAAATTTAGCCTCAAAATACGCTATTGGACATGTTTCATTGTGTCACAGTAGAGTCATGTGCCAAGGGGTTTTGTCACATGTTCATGAAACAAATGGGTAATTAACCACGGAGAATAAAATGAAAACTATTGTAGTTATCGCTGTTTCGATCATGTTGATGGTATCTGGGTGCCAAACGGCCAATCCACTATATAAGCCGGCAAAAGGAATTTCTGAAAGCGTGCTTCCTGAATACGAGAAATATGTAGAGAATGACAAGTCTCTCGATCCTTTCAAAAAGAAGATTAGGATCATGAATTCCAGGGCCTTCAAGAAATTGATAGAAGAGTACGAGAAGAAATGAGCAGTATCAATATCGCCAATATAGTAATGGGCAATCTCAAGGATACCTATAACGGCCTTGATGATGAAGGTAAGGAGATGTTCATCTTCGCAACCACCAACCTGACCGACTTAATGATCAAGTTGTCTGGAACTGAAGATGAAGATGAGCGTGCCGAAATTGAAGACGATATAAGGCATCTACGCAGCATTCTTAACAGCCTTGTTGGGATCGGGCAGATAAAGCTCTACAATACAGTAGTAAACGTTATCGGCGACATCCTGGCGGCTACTATTAAAAGTGCGTTGGTTCTTTGAACTCGCCCAATGGATCACCCCAGTCTTCGCTTTGCCATCCTTTCTTAGCAATGCGGAGATTCCTTGACGACTTAACTGGGAAGAATTCCGACCGATCCTTACGAAGAGGATGGTTAACATGAAGCAAAGGATATTCGCATAGTTCGGACATGGTCACGAGATTTGAAGCTCTACGCCACATCTCTTCATCGTCACCGCCCCAGCCATCTATATTCTCGTTGTAACCATTAAGCTCAAACCAATGATCCTTTCGGAGGGCAAACAATGCTCCCCGCCCGCGGCGCCGCTTACTCAGCTTCCTCCAGTTGACAGCAGTGGTCTTCGATGGGGCACGAACATTTGCACAAATGCCTATCATTCCCATGTTGTCATCATTGGAAAGAAGCTGTGTTGCCTGATCAAGAACTTCTCCAGAAAATATGATATCAGGGTCCGTCTTTATAATGATGTCGCCAGATGCTCTTCGAATTCCGTAGTTGACGGTTTTTGGAATGGAAAATACGGGCTGTTCCAATGGATACACTACCACTCGTTCACCTTTCCCCAGATCATAATCATGGTCGGCAACAATAACTACTTCTACGTTCCTGCTGATAAAAGCATCGCGGTTCCAGTCGAGAAAGTTCCCGATACTTGATTCGGGAATCATCCATGCCGCCAACACTATTGACAGTTGCATTTGTCTTTCCTGCATAGAAATTCAAGTTCGGATAGTTCATGACGCTTGAATTGAAGTTTCCTAATGACCTCTCGAACAACATCGACAGTCATGGTGTTGCCCATCTGTTTCATTGCTTGTTCATCCTTGATGTCGACACCATTGTAAAAGTCTTCTGGGAACCCCTGTAGTATGGATGCTTCACGAGGGCCAATACGCATCTCTTTTCCATCTACGATGTAGCCATCCCAGTTGTGCCGATCATTTATCGGACTGCATCTTCCTCCGACACGAAGGGTGAATGCATATTCACGTTCAGTCTTCCCACCAAGTATATCGCTTAGCGAACGTTTCAATGGAATTGGTTCTGGAAATTGATACGCTTTGCCATCTGGATCGTTTTCCCTGTAGCAGACGACGTAGACTCTTTTTCGAAGTTGGGGGACACCATAATCTGAAGACATCAAGACTTGATGCTTCATCTTGTAGCCAATGGCATCGAACGATTGCTCAATAACCCAGAAAGTGTTGCCATCATTGTGTTTCAAGACGTTTTGGACATTCTCGAAAATTACATATTTTGGGTTTGTTTTTCTCATGATTTTCATGAGTGGCAAATAGAGCAGTCCACGACGATCGTTGAAGCCTTCTTGGTTACCAATCGATGAGAATGCTTGGCATGGCAAACCAGCTATGAGAATGTCGCATGTGGGAAGATCTTCCATGTCGGCCATGGCCCATAGGTCTTCGTACATCTTTTCTGGCTTATACTTGCTTTCTATGATCTTTTGGCAATGCTCGTCGCATTCACAGGCATAGACGTGCTTGAATGGCACATTGATTTGCTTCATCGCCTGAATGGGGGCTTCAATTCCTGAGCACACCGTTCCTACACGTAACACCATTAATATCTCTCCGAATTTGTATTAGTCTCCTGCAATATGATACATCTTGAAACGGTTTTTTCAAAGCCTGAAACGAAAAAAGCCTCGTCAAATAATGACGAGGCTTTGGTGGACTAGCCGGGAGTCGAACCCGGGTCTTGCTATAAATAACGATCCCAACGTCTACATGTTTATCTCATGTTCGGGTTTACAGGTCCCAAGATTGAGCAATCTCAATTCTGGCTGCACTCACACAGCAGTATCATCTTTCTGTCGCTTCCTACGGGTCGATGCACTCCCGCACGATGACTTCCAGTTACGTCCAACGACGAAGTTAACGCCTTCCAGGATACTTCGGAGTCTGACAGTATTTTCCCGGTCCACTTACCGCTTGTTTAAGCGGCCATCAATTCAACAACTGGTTCTGCAGTTATTGTGGTTGATCGATTATTAACGAGGCCAACGATCATCCTCGACATGCAATCAGGGCTACTTACAACAATCGAAACCTTGTCTAGCCCAGTTAAATTGTTAAAGATCTCTGCCATCTATACGAAGGCTGAATAACTTACTGTAATGCCATTGATATATTTTGCAAGTCACTTCGATTAATAGTTGGACACCTTCATGTCACGCAAAGTAAAACAGCGTGAACTTGGTTCTCCACCATTAATCACTTGAATGGTGATCATCTCTGCAGCGATGGCTGAAGTAATGACAGCCATGTTTCTTGCCAATGGATAGTCACAGACATCGTCCTTTCCTGGTCCAGGTACTTTGTATCCGGGGTCCCAGATCATTTCAGAGTAGCCGCCATCCATTCCGACATGCAAGCACAGTTGTTTATCATTGGATAAACAGGCTTCCTGAACAAGGGCACGAGATGCACTGTTGTCAAAAGTATCGATCACCAAGTCATAACCATGCACCAGTTTGGAAGCATTGAATTCATTTAACTCGACATCATTAACGATGCATTTTACATTTGCAGCCTTGTATAGACGGTTGGCAATGGCACGGGCCTTCTTGGTACCAATGTCATCTTTGACATATGGCTGGGTAGAAAGGTTGACCTGTTCCACACGATCCATATCAACAACACAAAGGTTGACGAACCCTGAACGAGCAAGATTCTCGATCAAGTTACCACCAATTGCACCAGCTCCACAGACTAAGATCTTAGCCTGACGCATACGGTCGAACCCTTCCTTACGATAAATCTCTTCATGATGTGTAGCTTCCATAACCTATCCAATCCTTTTACCAGTCGTCATCATCGTCATAATCATTTCTTTTTTCCACCACTCCAACGAGTGTGTGTAAATCGAATTTATTGTCCTGTCCCGATAGGCAAATGCCAGCTGACATGACCGTCATGTTATCCTTGGTGATTGCAGATGAATGGCGTTCTTTTTTAGACGTCATCCATTCAACTACCCACCTGTCTCCACGATCAGTGAATGAAATCAATTCACCGCCACCTTGGCGAAGTGCTTCACGTATTCTATCTTCGTCGGTTTCTGGCAACTTGATCCCAGCAATTGGCGTGGGGTTTTGGGCCATATCATACGCCTTCAAGGCCTCTGGCGTCAAATTAGGTATATTGAGTCCAGATGCCCTTCGGCGCCGTTCAAACTCCATATTCATCTGCTCGATAATAGCCATGTCGTCGGAACCATCATGTTTTTCAAACCACCATGTCGCACCATCGTATTTAGCAACGACAGATCCGAATCGGCTAGCTCCTTCAACAAGGCGAATGACTGTGGGATCACAATGTCCGAAACGCTGCTTTGCATCGCTCATGTTGTATGGAAAGGCAATCCATGTGCCAGCATCGCCAAAACATAATCTGAAACGCATACTTGGAAGAGACTGCAAGTATTCTTCTCGTTCGTACTCCATCGGCTCATCTTCAAATACGGCAGTCTTTCCTCCGGCATATCTAAATCTTCCCCAACCTGAAAAATCACGTGGGTATGGACGGAGAGTCTTGACGATACCATTGATCATAATCTTCAGCCTTCCATTTTGGAGACATGGAGCAATGAACTGGGTATCGACAGATTCAATTTCCGCCTTCGCCATTGAGGCGATCAGATCTAGTGCCTTCTTAGACATGAGTTTCCTAAAGATTGTATCCTCGGGACATCAACTTGTATGCCGCACGAGTGGTAGTGTGATAGCTTTCGCCGATGTAAGACGAGATCTTTTCAAGATCGTCTGATCCGATATCGGAGGAAGCCGCCATAATTCTTTCTTGCAATTCCATATCGCTGATTTCAATATTCAAGTATGATTGGATCTTATTTATCGATCCAATGTAGCCTTGTGATGATGATCCTCCAGTTAGTGCACTAATTTCATCGAATGCCATAGTAGTTATTGGATCTTGGCTGACTACTACGCTGTAGATAGTAATCCCCAGCTCTTCAGCTGCTGCAGTGCAATCATGAAGATTGACATTACTTGGAGTTCCATTTGCCCATTTATCATCTGTCATAAGTGACGAACGTTTTTTATCTTCACCATTCATGTCATGGGCATTCATGGCATGGGGATATGCGTCACCAACAAGAAACATTATCTTGACGCTATTCTCTCGCCATGTGAGTTTCTTTGCCGCATCCATAACGCCATCATATACTGCTTCTGGACAATCTCCACCTCCAGCAGCATCCATTTTGGAAATCGCTGATTGAATGTCATTTATATTGGTGAATTGGAAAACCCTTGTAACAAAACTGTGATCTTCAGGCGGATGGTCACGATATTCCACGAGGGCGACATTGAAATCAACATCATTGTTTATTCCAATTTGACGAACCATGTTGGAAAACTGAAGTTGAGCCTCATGGATAAATGACCCCATACTTCCAGTGGTGTCGGCAATAAGACATAAGTCTATTTGCTTGATATTCGACATTGAAACTTCTCCTTTCAGGTGTAGATGAAAATGGGGGGGCCAAAAGCCACCCCATTGAAGATCAGCCGTAAACGGCTTCTGGCCTTACCATGACTTCACCACTTGGACGACGATCAACAGCCAGACCTGCGTTATTGAGTTCGTCGACGGCCAAGTCAAGCTGCTGAGCAGCAAGTTCGATGACCTGGGAGTTAGACATGGATGGGTCCACATCAACATCAAAGTCATAAGATTCGTCGTTGTACCTTACGTGCAACATATTGCACCTCCATTTGGTTTGTTGGAATAGGGGCGGTATTTCTCCCGCTCCAGTTAATTAACCGTTGACGGTCGCGTCCTGCGGAACTGTCTTATCGAAACGTTCAGGCAGTTCAACCTTCATGATCTCCATGAGAAGATCAAGTCTCGAAGGACGTGTCAGCATTGGAACAAGGTTCGGCAACGAGTAGTAATCGCCATTGAAATCGAACGTGTCGATTTCAGCACCGGCATTCTTTAGACGTGTTTGCGTAAATGCCGCCGCACGACCAACACGAACGATAAGAACCGTTGGCTTGCAGTTCATCTCACTGCAATATTTTTTGTATGCCGTGTCAGAGTATGGAGATGCATTTTCACCTTCGTCAGTGACGATGATGATTTGCTCCACAAACTCACGGTTACGACGAAGAGCGTCGATACCACAGCCGACACTTGTCGAACCTACAGCCCTGATGCCACGGAATGCCTTCTGCCAATCGGTCATTTCACGACCATTTGCCTTGATTTGGTAAGGCATTGAATCGAATGCGTAAACGAACAGATCCGAATCTTCATCCATGATACCTGAAATCGTAGAGGCAATATTTTTACCCACTTCGATTGCGATTTCCAATGAACCAGACTTGTCGATAAGTAGAGCTGTAGGACGCTTGATCGTACCCTTGGCACGAATCTTCTCATTGGCGACCTTGTTCAGCTTTTCCAACGTGTCCTTATCGACACCAGCTGCTTCAGCTGCTACGGTCGCTTTGTTGCCCGAAACACGTCCATCTTTTGCAGCCTTACCGATCTTTTCGTCGATCATGGCTTTGATGTCCTTGTTCTTCATGGCCCCGTTTTTCTTCAGGTTACCAAGGTTGTTGATGACTTCTTGCGGAGTCATAACAGCGATCATGGCAACCATGACGGCTGGGGACACGTCGGTAACGGCACCAACGGCAACCGTATAAGGAATATGGTTTTCGACGATCAGGCGAGCCTGCTCTTCGCTACCTTTTGCTTGCGAAAGCAATTTGACGAAGTATGGACCGCTGCCTTCAGGAGGATTACCCTTAAACAAGATATCATCGGCACGCTTGGACGGCCTAATGTGTAGGCCAGCATAAAGCGACTTGACCGCCTTATGTTGACGAACAATCATCTTGTCGAACCAGCTGTGGTTGGCTTCCCGCTCACGAAGATATTGTGTTACGGCGGTACGAGCACAACGAGGGACCTTGCCGTATTCCTTCTTCAAGTGCTGAATGATTCGAGCGACCTGATAAGGAGGGAGTTCCTTAAGAAGCACGAAGGCGGCGTCACGATGTTCTTCTATGTCGCTTGTGAACAATGTGGCGATAAACACCTCATTGTGGTCACGTACTTCTCCATTCTTGGAATACCAGGCACCCAGATGTCCGTAGAAAATCGGATCCTTAGATACCATATCCTTATGCTGACCAATTACCTTAGTAACCTCTCGGTGAGGGGTAGTCAACAAACTGTTGAGGATTTCAAGGCGGATGTCTTTTTCAGTGTTGCTCATGGTTTCTCTCCAATGTTTTGGGTTGTTCGGTTAATTAAGGTAAATATAGCATGGGTAAAAACGTATTCAAGTCGTATTTGCAAAAAAAAAGACCTGCAAAGTTGAATTATGCAGGCCTTATGAAAAAAGTACATCGTGCAAGTTAAAGAGGCCTATTGATTACAATATCGGAATTGAACCGATCACCTATTGATTACAAGTCAATCGCTCTACCAAGTGAGCTAAATGTATGTACGCCTGATATGTTAGGGCACGATGTAAAAGGAATAACCGTGTAAGTTTGTAAGGCCATTTTGATAACAATCGGAATTGAACCGATACTCTTCGTTTCGCAGACGAATGCTCTACCTTTGAGCTATGTGTGTATGCCTTTCCTGTTAGGACACGGTTAAATTGATAATGTCGTATAAGTTCCAAAAGCAATTTTGATCACTTTAGAATAGTGTGTATGCTTATGATGTTTGGATACGACATAAATCTAAAAGATTCGTGCAAGTACTTACGGCAAGTAACCATTATACTACTTTCCCCAGCTAAAAAACTGGTGGGAAAGGCTGGAATCGAACCAACTTTTTCTTACTTATGAGGTAAGTGTATGTATGCCACAAATGTTAGGGCACGAATCAAAATCTATTCAGTTTTCAAAGATCGAAAATTAATCGGATCGTGAAAGTTATGAAGGCCCATTCATCAAAAGTATGTATGCCTAAAATGTTAGGTCACGAACCTAAATTGTTTCTTGGGAGGTTGCTCTCCCTGTTACTAATTAAAGTAGCATGTATCCTTT
>Ga0210003_1001239_pt1 | contig 22694 bp, 30 predicted proteins | sample LantaG_FD_182804 | JGI IMG/M metagenome (GOLD analysis project Ga0210003, IMG submission 182804) | Deep subsurface microbial communities from Baltic Sea to uncover new lineages of life (NeLLi) - Landsort_02402 metaG (SPAdes) (version 2) | ecosystem: Environmental > Aquatic > Marine > Oceanic >... | reverse complement strand
CTCCGACACTCTGCGCTCCAGTGGGATTTGGGTTTCCGGCAGCAATTCCTCCGAATGCTGCGCAGGTTCCCAGAGCTATTACCACCACTGCATTTGGCGCCAGTTTTATTGTTTCTTCCAGCATGGTTAATTTCCTGCCGTCCTTTTCACCAGTAATGCAATAGACCCCGTTATCATTGGTAGGAATAGCGCCATCAATAATTAGAATATACCCTTTTTCTTTTGCTGTGTTTTCAAGTATCTCCATGGCGAGATTTCCACTTGCAGTCATAATGTTAGGATGGAATATAAACTCGAGTTTAAAACCCGGAATTATGTCCTGAAGTAATACATTTTTAATTGACGGATATTCGGAACAAAGTGTTGATGTGGCGCAACCGGTGCAATTTTGCCCCTGGATATTAATCACCGGTATGACAGTACTTTTTTTTATATTCATATTGGCTCCTTTGAAATATGATTTTGCTTATAGCTTTTACCTTTAGTTGCCTGGTGTGTATGGTGTATAGATAGGATAATAATTTTAGGATAATTATTAAGATTAGAAAGGCTTATATTTTCATTATATTCAGGTTTAAGCATTGATTATAAAATTTTATAAAAAATAATCTGTTTTATTTTAAACAAAATGATGTTTATTTTCAATTGAATTAAATCAGCATTTAGAAATATTCCCCCTTTATATTTATAAGGGAATATATTTTTTTTAATTTACTGATAAAATATAGCATGCAGAATGTTAAACTTTTTATGGGAACAATAATTGACAATTTATTTTAAGGGTTTATAAAAACAGATTAAAAGATTCAATATGATTTATAATGAACTTAAAAAGGATAGGTAAGAAATACAAATATATCGACCACCTCTCCGATATTGGCATTGAGTTTTATGGAAAAAAACTGGAGGAGTTATTTGAAAATGCAGCAGTGGGTATGTTTTCTATTATGTGTGACTTAGAATTGGTCAAACCTCAGGAGAAAAGGAATATAAAAATAAGCCAGAAGGATACAGGCTATGAGGATTTGCTGGTATTATGGCTGGAGAGATTATTGTACTTATATGAAGTTAATGATGTTTTATTTTCGGAATTTAAAGTGGGTGGAATTCATAAAAAGGGCCGGAATCTCACGCTGACTGCTGAAATTTCCGGAGAAAAAATAGATCTAAACAAGCATAAAATAAAGATAGCTATTAAAGCGCCGACTTATCATATGCTTGAAATAAAAAGAGATGACAGGTATTGTGATTGGAAAGGCAGGATTATTTTCGATGTATGATAAAGGAGGGATTTACTATAATGGATTATAAGATTAAAAAAATAAATGATTATAAGTGGGAAATAGAAAAGGATGAAAAATATGGTATGAGGGTTCCGGGGATAATTTTTGCCGACAGGCAATTATTAGACCATGCAGCCAACGAAAAGACTATTGACCAGGTGATAAATGTTGCAACTCTTCCCGGTATATTAAAGGCTTCTTATGCTATGCCTGATATACATTATGGATATGGGTTCCCTATCGGCGGGGTGGCTGCTTTTGATGAGGACAGTGGAATAATCTCTCCCGGCGGTGTTGGTTTTGATATATCCTGTGGAGTAAGAACACTGCGGACCAATTTAAATATCTGTGACATTAAAGACAGGCTGCAAGATGTGATGAGTATTTTATCCTTCAATATACCCAGGGGAGTGGGCAGCAAGGGTAAAATCAGGTTATCCAGAAATCAGTTAATGCAGCTGCTGAAAGAAGGTGTTGGCTGGGCCACTAGGAATGGTTATGGGTGGGAAGAAGATAAGTATTTTATAGAAGAGAATGGCTGTATGGCGGGCGCCAATACCGATTTTGTCAGCAGTCTTGCTATGGATAGAGGAATGGGCCAGGTAGGAACTCTTGGGTCCGGGAATCATTTTTTAGAGATACAGGTAGTGGATGAGATATATGATACTGGAGCGGCAGAGTCTCTGGGTCTGGAAAAAGATCAAATAATCATAATGATACATTGTGGCTCCCGGGGATTTGGCCATCAGGTATGCAGCGATTATATCAGAGTAATGCAGCAATCTGCTATAAAGTATGGAATAAAATTAGCGGATAGGCAGCTAGCCTGTGCTCCTATTTCTTCTCCTGAGGGCAAAAGATATTATGGAGCTATGGCCTGTGCTGTTAATTATGCCATAGTAAACAGGCATTGCCTTGCTCACTGGGTAAGAGCAGCATTTGAAAGATTTTTTGGAAAATCTTCAGAGAAATTAGGTCTCGGCACCATTTATGATGTATCCCATAACATAGCCAAGATTGAAGAACATAATGTTGATGGTAAATTGAAGAAAGTCTGTGTGCATAGAAAAGGTGCTACCAGATCCTATCCTCCAGGGCACAAAGATATTCCTGACCGGTATAAGAGTATAGGCCAGCCAGTAATAATTCCGGGAGACATGGGCAGGTATTCATACATACTGCTGGGAACCAAGAAAGCAATGAGCGAGAGTTTTGGTTCTACCTGTCATGGTGCGGGAAGACTTATGAGCAGAACGAAAGCAAAGAAAAATATAAATGGGAGTGAACTTAAAAAGGAGCTTTTTAATAAAGGAATTATAGTAATGGCTGGAAGTATGTCCGGGCTGGCAGAAGAAGCTCCTCAGGCTTATAAGGATGTAACCAAGGTGGTGGATGTGACTCACTACGCCGGGATATCAAAAAAAGCAGTAAGACTCCGGCCTCTTGGAGTTTTAAAAGGTTAATCAGTATTTAAAAACTTCTGGAACAATATATAAATCAATATCTCTCCAAATCAAAAGATGGAAAAAATACCAGGCAGTTTGATGCAATAGATTTTATTACAATTCTTGCAAGCCATATTCCCAATAAGAGCAAACAAATGGTCAGGTACCTCGGTTTTTACAGCAATGTCTGCAGGGGTAGAAGGAAAAGGCAAGAGGAAAAGTAATTAGTGATTTTTATTTTTTTCTTGACAGTATTCTTTTTATTGATATAATGCTACTAATTAGATAATATAAATAGTATTAATAAAAAGAGAAAGACTGAAAGTGAAGATTTCTACAAGGGCAAGGTATGGGCTGAGATTAATGGTAGATATAGCAGCGAATTCCGGGAAAGGTCCAATATACTTGAAGGAAATTGCTAAAAATATTGATGTATCGGAAAAGTATTTAAGCCAGATAATAATACCGCTTAAAGGGAAGGGTCTCATAAATACTTACGGCGGTGCCCATAGCGGGTATATTTTAGGCAGGCCTTCTTCAGAAATTAAGTTAAAAGAAATTGTAGAAATCCTGGAAGGAGATCTGAATTTGATTGATTGTGTAAATAATACTTCGGTTTGTAGTAAAGTGAATACCTGTGTAACCAGAGATATCTGGACCAGGTTGGGAGAAAGAATTTCAGAATTTCTTAATTCTTTCACTCTGGAGGAGCTGGTAAGAATGCAGAAAGAAAAGGTCGAAGATATGATCATGTACGGAATATAACCATAAAAAAGCAGATTTTATAAAAAACATTAATACTTTTATTTAATAGATAAATATTTTTAAGAAATGCTTAGATAATAAATTTAAAAAAGGAGCCGGATATTATGAGTAAGCTAGATTCAAAACTAAAATTAGATACACTTTTACTTCATGGGGGACAGATACCAGATCCTGCAACTGGCGCAAGGGCTGTTCCCATTTACCAGACCACTTCTTTTCAGTTTAAGAATACAGAACACGCCGCAAATCTTTTTGCTCTGAAGGAATTTGGCAATATTTACAGCCGGATAATGAATCCCACTAACGATGTTCTGGAAAAAAGGATGGCGGCCATTGAAGGCGGAATAGGCGCTCTTGCTGTTGCAAGCGGGCAGGCTGCGGAGACAATAGCAATTTTAAATATTGCTCAAACCGGTGACGAGATAGTTTCAGCGGATAACTTATACGGGGGGACATACACTCTATTTAATAATACCCTCAGGCGCTTTGGAATTAATGTGAAGTTTGTAAGATCCGAAAATCTGAATAACTTCAAAAATGCAATTACCGACAGGACAAAGGCAATTTATACTGAATCGATAGGTAATCCAAAATTGAATGTCGCAGATCTGGAAGCACTGGCAGAAATTGCTCACGAGAGTGGAATCCCGCTCATAGTTGACAACACTGTTACTCCCTATCTGCTCAGGCCAATTGATTATGGCGCAGATATTATAGTTTATTCGGCCACTAAATTTATAGGAGGTCATGGTACGTCAATAGGGGGTTTAATTGTCGATTCCGGTAAATTTGATTGGACAAATGGCAAATTTCCATTGATTGCTGACCCGGATCCAAGCTATCATGGAATGGATTTTGTAAAAGAACTGATGCCTTATGGAAATATTGCCTATATAATCAAAGCCAGGGTAAATCTCTTGAGGGATTTAGGATCATGTCTTTCTCCTTTCAATTCGTTTTTATTCCTGCAGGGATTGGAAACTCTACATCTTAGGATGATAAGACATTCAGAAAATGCTCTTAAGGTTGCTCAATTTCTTGAAGAGCATCCTAAGGTCTCCTGGGTAAATTATCCGGGCCTGGAGTCCAGCTCAGAAAAAAATCTGGCTGATAAATATTTGCCCAGAGGAGCAGGCGCTATTGTCGGCTTTGGAATAAATAGGGACCTGGAAGCAGGTAAAAAATTCATTGATTCGCTTAAATTAATATCCCACCTGGCAAATATCGGTGATGCAAAAACATTAGCCATTCATCCTGCAAGTACTACACATCAGCAGCTTTCCCGCCAGGAGCAGGAATCAACCGGAGTAACACTTGATTATATCAGGCTTTCGGTGGGTATCGAAGATATAGAAGATATTATTTCCGATATTAAGCAAGCGTTAAGATGAGATAAATTATTCTATTAAAGTTTGGAGGTTAAGTTTATGGGTAAAATTTTTAATGATATTACCGAAACGGTCGGCTGCACACCTTTAGTTAGGATAAACAGACTGGCAGAAGGAGCAGGTGCCGTGATACTGGCAAAATTGGAATCATTTAATCCGCTTTCAAGTGTAAAGGACAGAATTGGTGTCTCAATGATTGAAGCTGCTGAAGATAAAGGTTTGATAAACAAGGATACAGTAATTATAGAGTCCACCAGTGGAAATACAGGTATTTCCCTGGCTTTCGTGTGCGCTGCCAAAAGGTATAGATTAATTCTTACTATGCCGGATACGATGAGTCTGGAGCGCAGGCAGCTCCTTAAAATATTTGGGGCTGAACTTGTTTTAACAGATGGTTCAAAGGGAATGAGAGGGGCTATAGAAGAAGCGGAGAAAATTCAGAGAAGTATTAAAAACAGTTTTGTCCCACAGCAGTTTAACAACCCAGCAAATCCTGAAATACACCGTAAAACAACTGCTGAAGAAATATGGGCCGATACTGGGGGAAGTGTGGATATATTTGTTGCCGGGATAGGCACTGGTGGAACTATTACCGGCGTGGGAGAGATTTTGAAGCAAAGAAAGCATTCGATTAAAATAATTGCAGTAGAGCCAGCAGATTCCCCGGTTCTTTCAGGGGGAAGTCCAGGGTCCCACAAAATACAGGGGATTGGAGCAGGATTTGTTCCTGAAATATTAAATCTAAGTGTAATTGATGAAATTATAAAGGTTTCCAATGAGGATGCAGGCATTACGACCCGTAAAATTATAAGAGAGGAAGGAATTCTGGTAGGTATATCAAGCGGAGCTGCGATGTGGGCCGCAATAGAAGTTGCGAAACGCAGGGAATCGGATAATAAGAGTATTGTTGTTGTTTTACCGGATACAGGTGAAAGATATCTTTCTACCTGGCTGTTCCAGGAGCAGTAATTTCTTTAATTTTATATAAAATAGATACAGGTGAGCGAATATGGCAAGTGGGATAGGAATAGTTAATACAAAATATTATAATTTTGCCCAGCCTCCGGATGGAATGATAATGGAGTCCGGGAAGAAACTTGACCCCATTACAATTGCCTATGAAACATACGGCAGATTAGACAAGAGTAAAAGTAATGCGGTTATGGTTTTGCATGCCTTATCCGGAGATGCTCATGTTGCCGGATTTCATAAGGGAGATGAAAAACCCGGGTGGTGGGACAATATGATAGGTCCGGGTAAAGCTTTTGATACTGAAAAATATTTTATTATATGCTCGAATGTTATTGGTGGATGCAAAGGGAGCACGGGTCCATCTTCATTGAATGCAGAGACAGGAAAACCTTACGGTCTTGATTTTCCAATAATTACAATCTCTGACATGATAAACGCACAAAGGTATTTGATTGATTATCTGGGAATAGACAGGCTGCTGTGTGTTGTGGGAGGTTCAATGGGAGGAATGCAGGTTATGCAATGGGTCGCTTCTTATCCGGATAGAGTTCTATCTGCTATTCCTATAGCTACAGCATTAAAACATTCTCCGCAACAAATTGCGTTTAATGAAGTGGAAAGGCAGGCGGTAATGTCTGATCCTGCCTGGTGCGGCGGCAACTATTATGGCCATAGCCAGCCGGAGAATGGCCTGGCTCTTGCACGGATGATTGGGCATATAACTTATATGAGCGACGAGTCTATGGAGAAAAAATTTTCAAGGAAATTAAAAAATGGCAGTTATAATTTTTCATTTACACCTGAATTTGAAGTTGAAGGCTATTTGCATTACAGAGGTGATAATTTTGTAAAGAGGTTTGATGCCAATTCTTATCTTTATATCACAAAAGCGATAGACTACTTTGATTTGTCCTCCGGAGACAAACTTTTTCCAAATAGCAAAGAAATTGATATTAAATTTTTAGTTATCGCATTTAAATCCGATTGGTTGTATCCTCCATACCAATCCAGAGAGATCGTTAAATTACTGAAAGCCAGGCACGCAGATGTTACTTATTGTGAAATAAATTCTAATTATGGTCACGATGCGTTTCTTCTTGAATTTACAGAAGAGACTCGCCTGATAAAGCATTTTTTAAATAGGGTATACATTTATGCAGGAAAAAAATAATAAAAATATAAGGCTGGACTACAAAATAATTTTTAAAATTATAGAAACCGGTTCAAGTGTTCTGGACCTCGGTTGCGGCAGCGGAGAGCTTCTAAATCTTTTAGTTGAGGAGAAAAAAGTGAAAGCACGGGGTATAGAGTTAAAAGAAGAAGCTATTTACGAATGTGTGGAGAAGGGACTAAGTGTATTTCACGGAGATATAGAGAGCGGCCTGGGAGAATATCCTGATAATTCTTTTAATTATGTTATTTTAAATCAGAGTATGCAGGAAACCAAAAAAATAGAGTTTGTCCTGCAGGAATCTCTCAGGGTGGGCAGGAGAGTAATAATAGGATTTCCTAATTTCGCTTATATCCAGTCCCGCTTTGGCCTTTTTTTCAGAGGGAGGGCTCCTGTTACCCCATCGATTCCTTACAGCTGGTATGAATCACCAAATGTGCATTTCTTAAGCCTGAAAGATTTTAAAAATTATTGTAAGGAAAAGGGAATTAACATACTGGAAACATATTATTTAGGGAAGAACAATATTATAAGATTCTTTCCTAATCTGCTGGCTCTAAATGCAATTTTCGTTATTAGTAAATGATGCTTGTGTGATGTCTAATAAACCTTTCTCACATGCAGGAATATTGAGATTTGAAGGACAAGCGATTACTGTTATTCTCAATCAGGGGCCATGTTATCGTTGTCTCTTTCCTGAACCGCCACCACCCGGAATGATTCCTTCGTGTCAGGAAGCAGGGATATTAGGTGCTGTAGCAGGTATTATGGGTATGGTTCAAGCAACTGAAGTATTAAAGTATATATTAGGTAAGGGTGAGCTTTTAATTGGTAAACTACTCGTATTTAACGCTTTGGAAATGAGTTTTAGAAAACTTAATATTCAACGAAACTTTAGTTGTCAAGTTTGTAGAGATAAGCCTACAATAACAAAACTGATTGACTATGAACAATTCTGTGGGTTGATGTCACAAACCCATGAGATAGGAGGTGAAAACTAAATGCCACTTATAAGAGTAGAGATATGGGAGGGTCGTAATCCGGATTTGAAAAGAAAATTGGTAAAAGAACTTACGAAGGTAACAGTTGAAATATTAGGATGTCCTGAACAAGCAGTGACAGTGGTTATTAATGATATTCCAAAGCATAACTGGGGTATTGGTGGTGAATTAGCATCAGATCGTTTTAAAGAATAACCGGAGGTAAATAGAGATACCTAAAAAAAGTTAATTAAAAAGATGGTAAAATTAGTTTTTCCGCAGGAACTGATTAAAGAACCAGTAACTTTTAGAATGGCAAAAAAGTATGACATAATTCCTAATATTCGTCGGGCAAGAGTTACTGAAACAATAGAAGAATTAGTTCTTGAGTTAAATGGTGAAGAGAAAAATGTGGAAAAGAAAAGAGAAATAGAACAGGAATTCAACGAAGGAAGTGGAATTTGATAATGAAACGAGTATATTTAGACCATAATGCTACTACGCCAACTCATCCTGAAGTAGTCAAAGCAATGCTGCCTTATTTTGAAGAAGTTTTTGGAAATGCTTCAAGTATACATCAGTTTGGTCAGCAAGCAAGAAAAGCTATTGACGAAGCCAGAGAAAAAGTTGCTGAATTTATTGGTGCTAAACCAGAAGAAATAGTCTTTACAAGCGGTGGGACTGAATCCAATAATCTTGCCATTAAAGGCATATTATATGCTAATGAATCTAAGGGTAAACATATCATAACCTCATCAATAGAGCATCACTCGGTTTTAAATCCATGTAAATATTTAGAGAAAAAAGGATTCAAAGTTACTTATTTACCAGTAGATAAGTATGGTGTTATTGAACCCGAGGGAGTGAAGGAAGCAATTAGTAATGAAACAATTTTAATTAGTATTATGCACGCAAATAATGAAGTAGGCACTATTGAATCGATTACTGAAATTGGGACAATAGCAAAAGAAAAAGAAATTCATTTCCATACAGATGCTGTTCAAAGTGTTGGTAAAATTCCAGTTAATGTAAATGAGTTAAATGTTGATTTATTATCTTTATCTGGACATAAAATCTATGGTCCTAAGGGAATAGGTGCACTTTATATTCGTAAAGGAACAAGAATACAACCTTTGATCCACGGTGGACATCATGAAAAAAACCGTAGAGCAGGTACAGAAAATGTACCTGCCATTGTTGGATTGGGTAAAGCAATAGAAATTGTCAATGAAACTATGGAAACCGGATTGATACATTTAACAAATCTAAGAAATAAATTATGCAGTGGTATTAGTGAGAAAATAGACCATGTACAGTTAAATGGACATCCTGGGAAAAGACTTCCTAACACCTTAAATATGAGTTTTGAATTTGTAGAAGGAGAATCAATAATTCTTAACCTGGATATGAAAGGAGTGGCTGTTTCAAGTGGTTCAGCCTGTACTTCTGGTTCATTAGAACCTTCATATGTTTTGAAAGCAATGGGAGTAGAACCAGCAATTGCTCAAGGTTCAATAAGATTTAGTTTAGGTAAAGATAACACTGAGGAAGATATTGATTATGTATTAGAAATATTACCAGAAATAATATCTCGTTTACGGGCAATGTCTCCTCTCTATAAGCTAAAGAAATGATTGTTGGCACAGAGATAGGTTTAATATATCGGTTACAAAAAGAGAATCCCGATAAGAAATTCTACCCTGCTTCAGAATTGGCAATATGTCCGAATATGAAATTAAGTAGTTTAGAAAAAGTGTTATGGATACTTGAGGATATGAAAAATGAAGTAAAAGTACCTGAGAAGATTCAATCTAAGGCAATTCAACCAGTTAATAAGATGCTGTCTGTAAGTAGATAGGTTAATGCAGGAGATTAGCAATGCAATATAGTGAAAAAGTAATGGAACATTTTCGTAATCCAAGGAATGTTGGAGAGATAGAAAATCCTGATGGTATAGGCCATGTGGGTAATCCTGTTTGTGGCGATATACTTGAACTCTATATCAAAGTTAAGGATAATATAATTGTTGATGCAAAATTCAAAACTTTTGGTTGCGGCGCAGCTATTGCTACCAGTTCAATGGTTACCGAGTTAGTAAAAGGCAAAACAATAGATAAGGCTTTAAAAATATCCAACAAGGCAGTTGCTGAAGCGTTGGGTGAATTACCGCCAATAAAAATGCATTGTTCTGTATTGGCTGAAGACGCGTTGAAATCAGCTATTGAGGATTATCTGAAAAAACAAGGTAAAAATAAATGAAAAAACGAGTAGTTATAGCAATGAGTGGCGGAGTGGATTCCTCAACTGCTGCTTGTCTTCTAGAGAAGCAAGGATATGAGGTTATTGGAATTAGCATGAGATTACCCAATTTAGGAGAAGTTTCTGAATCTGGTTGCTGTGGTATACAAGGAATAGACGATGCCAGAGGTGTAGCTCAGAAATTAGGAATTCCTTTTTATGTATTTAATTATGAGAGAGAATTTGAAGATGAAGTAATTAACTATTTCTGTCAAGAATATATAAATGGGCGTACACCTAATCCCTGCATTATTTGTAATGAGAAAATAAAATTTGGAAGTTTACTTAACAAAGCAAAGAATTTGGAAGCAGACTATATTGTTACAGGACATTATGCTCGGGTTGAATATGACAGCTCAAGCAAAAGATATCTTCTTAAAAAAGGAAAAGACATAGAAAAGGACCAATCATATTTTTTGTTTTCACTTTCTCAGGAACAACTATCCCATACTCTTTTCCCTTTAGGAGATTATACTAAAAGTGAAGTACGACGATTAGCTAAGAAATTTGGGTTAAAGGTCTATAACAAACCAGATAGTCAGGAAATATGCTTTGTTTCCGATGGTGATTATAGAAAATTTTTAAGAACACAAATTGCTGCGAATAAATTCTCTCCTGGTCCGATAATTAATAAAGATGGAGAGATATTGGGAAAACATCAAGGGATTGCTTTTTATACTATCGGACAGAGGAAAGGAATCGGTGCATATAAAAAACCATTTTATGTATTGGCTATTGATAGAGAGAAAAATACAATTGTAGTGGGAGAAGAACGTAAACTTTATCAAGACACATTAATTGCAAAAAATGTTAATTGGACAGAAACCTATACTTCTGATAATTTGAAATCAAGAAGAGCAAAGGTGAGAATAAGATATAAACATTCAGAAACCGAAGCTACAATTTTCCCTATAACTAATAGAAAGGTTAAAATAAAATTTGCTCAACCTCAAAGAGCAGTCACGCCGGGTCAAGCAGTGGTATTCTACGGTGATGATACAGTGATAGGAGGTGGCTGGATATGCTGAATTCAAAGTTAGAGAAATTAAAAAATATTCTAAGAGACATGGAGTCGGTTTTAGTTGCATATTCTGGTGGAGTGGATTCGACTTTTTTACTTAAAGTAGCAAAGGACACCATTGGAAATAGAGTTTTAGCAGTAACTGCTAAAACTGAAACTTATCCAAAAAGAGAATATGAGCAAGCAAAGAAAATAGCTCAAAAATTAAAAGTCAAACACCTGATTATCAATACCAGGGAACTATCAAATCCACATTTTCTCGCTAATCCAGCAAACAGATGTTATTACTGTAAAAAAGAGTTACTTATTAAACTCAAACAAATAGCTTTAGAGAAGGGTATAAATCATATTGCTGATGGAACGAATTGTGATGACCTCGGTGATTTTCGTCCGGGAATGGATGCAATAAGGGAATTGGGAGTGAGAAGTCCTTTAAGAGAAGCTGGATTGACGAAAAAAGAGATTCGTTTACTTTCCCGCAAGATGCATCTATCTACGTGGGATAAGTCATCTTTTGCTTGCTTATCTTCCCGATTTCCTTACGATACGCCAATTGATAAAAAGAAACTTCAAATGGTAGGCAAAGCTGAAGACTATTTATACAAGTTAGGGCTGAAACAAATCAGGGTAAGACATCATGATAGTATTGCCCGAATAGAAGTTTCTCCAGAAGATATAGAACGTCTAACTTCTATAAATTTACGAAAGAAAATAGTTAAAAAACTTAAGGAAATTGGTTATCGCTATATAACTTTAGACCTTCAAGGATATAGAACAGGAAGTATGAATGAGGTTTTGAAAAAATGGAACAAACAAAAGAATTAGAATTTCAAGCCTTAAAAATAAATAATCTAAGTAAAGTTAGCAGGCTGAAGGCCTAAATAGTTTAGTCAGAGCCATTTCTAACCTGTTTTTGAGCAGGACAAAACCCTTAAAAATCATATTTGGTCTAGAAATCCATATAATCATTATTTATATGGTCATCACAGCGCCAGTCATCAAAAGTATCAGCAACTGCAAGCACTCTAGGTGGGGACTTGTCTCTTTTAAACTCATATATCCCAGGATAATCCAGAATCTTTTTTACTACCTTATAATCCTCTATAAATGCAATAATTCTCATGTCTCCATCACACTTAGGACAGGTAAGGGGATTTACTTCGTAAATCTTTTTAATTAGTCTTGCCCAGGATTTGTTGCAGCCCTTTATATATTGGTTATCGGCAATAATACAGTAGTCCAGTTCATCTTCCTTTTGCCTTTTCCTTTCTTTCCAATTACAAGTTCTTTTTTAGATATAATCTCTCCAACTACTCTACCATCTATTTGAATAGGACGGGGAGAATAAATTCTGCCTTCTATGCCTACTCCTTCTGCAATAATATTATTATTATATTTATCTTCGGCCTGAGAAGCTTTTTTACCGAACATTTTTATTCCTTCACTAAGAAGTTTCTTAGTTTTAATTAACGAAAATCTGATTAAAATTTTACATCATTTATGAAAAATAATAAAATTTTAATGTAAATAATATATGCTGTATTTAAGAAGCTGAAGTGAGTTGTGAGAACACCAGATTTGAGATACTAACAGATCCAATAGATTGATTGAATAAAAACAGTAATAGCTTTAAAATTTATTGAAAGACTTGTAAGATTCCAGGAAGCTTCTGAGTGAATACTAAGGAAGGAGGTGAAAAGTGAAAATATTTAACCGGGTAGTGGTAATTATAGTGTTATTTAAAATAATCTTATTTTCTATTATTGCTGTGGTAAATAAGATTGCTAATCTTTTTACCTGGACCGATGTATTAAATAAGGTTATAGGTTCAATAGGCGGTCTAAATATCTGCATTACCGGAGCAATACTACTATTGGTTGTTGCCGGGTGTATAGTTCTTCTGGTCTTTGAATTTCGTAAAAAAGAATAGAGCACAGCGGTTCAAAGACTGGAACCAAAAAGTTGAATTAAATACCGGGATTTATTCCATATTAGTCCTGGTATTTAATTAATGGTATCCATCACCCTGAATCAGGGACAGATTTATTAAAATATTATTGTTAAGGATATAATTTAGAGTTTTTTTCTAATACTTTTTTTCAGTTTTATTGGATTAATTTTTAAAAAGATTCATAAAAAAATGTTTAAATATTCCAATCTTAGAAGAGAAAGAATTAAGAAAAATAATAGATTAAAAAATGTTTACGTTCTTGGCGCTGTAAGTCTGTTTAATGATTTCTCTTCCGAAATGATATATCCCCTAATACCATCATTTGTCAAATCTGTCCTCGGGTTAGGCCCGGCATTTCTGGGCATACTCGAAGGTATTGCAGAAAGCACCAATAGTATTCTCAAACTGTTTGCGGGTTACTTTTCTGATAAGATAAAAAAAAGGAAACCTTTTGCGGTTGGAGGATACGCTATATCAAACTTATTGAGGCCTCTAATCGGTTTAACCAGATCCTGGGGTGTCCTGCTTTTTTTACGGTTTTCGGATAGGGTAGGAAAAGGAATAAGGACATCTCCCAGAGATGCAATGATAGCTGACTATTCACCAATTGACAGGAGAGGTTTTGCCTTTGGGTTACAGCGGGGCATGGACCATACGGGTGCAGTACTGGGCTCAATTACCGCAAGTCTGCTCTTATATTTTTTTACAATTGAATTTAAAACCATTTTTTTGCTATCGGCGATACCAGGCATTATAGCAGTTTTACTTATGATATTTGGAGTAAGAAGCACATATGGGAGAGATAATATCTTAAAGAATGGAATAGGATCTCCGAAAAAACAGCTTACAAAAAATAAGACTGCTGCCGGTAAAAAAGAAATTTTAAAGTTCACCGATTTTAAAAAATTGGGCAAGAGGTTCAATCTCTATCTGGTAATTCTGGTAATTTTCACACTGGGAAATTCAACTGATGCGTTTTTACTGCTAAGGGCATCCGAGATGGGATTCCAGATTACAGTTATCCCGCTTCTCTGGGCAATTCTACATATATCCAAAGCTGTCTTTTGTGTTTTAGGAGGGCATCTGTCTGATAAAATCGGAAGGAAAATAATGATTTTATCAGGCTGGTTTGTTTATTTCCTTACCTATTTAGGGTTTGCATATTTCGATAAGCATTATCTTATTTACATTTTATTTATAATCTATGGATTATATTTCGGTCTTACCGAGGGTGTAGAAAAAGCTCTTGTAGCAGATATTGTTCCCGGAGGAAATTTGGGTACAGCTTATGGATTTTACAACCTATCTCTGGGTATCACTACCCTACCTGCTTCTATAATATTTGGGTTTATCTGGAAAGCCTACAGCTTCAGGGCAGCATTTTTAACCGGAGCATTAATCTCGGTGGTTGCTTCTATAATGTTATTATTCTTAAGGCTGGGAAAATTCAATAATAAACAACAGGTTTCTGCCCTTAATTAAATTTCTGCTAAAAGGTTTTTTAAACATTTTTAGTTTATAGACCGGCCTGCGCTGACTTTGCTTAAAAGAAGAAGTACTTATTTTTAAAAGCCGCTAAAGGATTCTTTTTTAAAAAATAAATATTTAGTATCAATTAAAATATATTGACATATTTAAATATATAATTATAATTTATTGTAATTAAAGGAGTTTAAAATGGGTACTTTGAAAAAAACAACCAGAATTTTAAAAGCACTAGCTGATGAAAACAGGATTAGGATACTCTATTTACTAAGCGAAAGGAAGGATTTATGTGTCTGTGAAATCAGGGAAATCATAGGTCTTTCTCAGCCTACCATATCAAGCCACCTGAAACTATTGGAAAATAGCGGTCTCGTTACCTACAGCAAAGATGGAAAATGGGTTAACTACAGTATGAATCCTGATTTGAATGTAAAGTTAAAACAGATGCTGGATGATATCTTTTCAATGATAAAAATGGATAGTGAAGTAAAAAAAGATCGTATAAGGGTATATAAGATTAACAGAAAAGACCTCTGTAAAAGCTAATGTTTTTTTAAGTCACTTTAAAGGATTTTGATTCGTATAAATAAAAACTTAAATAAGAAAAAGAGAAAGGAGTGCAAAGTTAAATGGAAATATTTTTAGAAGCAGTAAAAAGCGGGTGGTATGCGCTTCTTGAATATCTTTCAGCCCACGTGCTTACCTGCCTGGTCCCTGCATTTTTTATTGCCGGAGCCATTGCTGTTTTTGTTTCCAAAGGGGCAATACTTAAATACTTTGGTTCAAAAGCAAATAAATGGCTGTCCTACGGTGTTGCTTCTGTATCAGGAGCAATTCTGGCAGTATGTTCCTGTACCATTCTTCCTCTATTTGCAGGTATCAGGAAAAGGGGTGCAGGTCTTGGACCTGCTATTGCATTTCTTTATTCAGGACCAGCCATAAATATATTGGCTGTAGTTTATACAGCAAGACTTCTGGGTTATGACATGGGTATAGCCAGAGCAGTAGGGGCTATTGCCTTTTCAATTGTCATAGGCCTTTTTATGTCTCTTATCTGGATGAAGGAAGAAAGATTAAAACTTGAAGGAAATGAAAATCTATTTAAAGCATACGGGCAGGTTGAACACCGAAAACCTTTTTATATAAGTGTAATATTCTTCTTGTCTTTACTTGCCATACTTGTATTTGGTGCAGCTAAAATGTGGATATATGCCGGAGCAGCTCTTGTTATTCTTGTGGCAATAATAGTGATAGGCTATAAAAAGGCTGAGTTAAAAGATTGGATGAAAGAAACTGGAAAACTTGCCTGGCAGATATTCCCTATACTTCTTGCAGGGGTATTTATAGCAGGAATTATCAAGTATTTCCTGCCCCAGAGTGTTGTTGAGACCTGGGTTGGCGGAAACAGTTTGAGGTCTAACTTTTTAGCATCGATTTCTGGTGCATTGATGTATTTTTCTACTTTAACTGAAGTACCAATTATAAAGGCATTAATGGATCTTGGAATGGGAAAAGGTCCTGCCCTAACGCTGCTTCTGGCAGGTCCGTCACTTTCCATTCCCAGTATGATTGTAATCGGAAGGATTATGGGAGCTAAGAAAACTTTAACTTATGTGGCTCTGGTTGTAATTATGGCCACTTTTACAGGAATGGCTTTCGGATATTTTTTTGGTTAGAAATTTTTATAATAATTTTAATTTTATAAAGAGTTATTAAAGAAAGGAGTAAATGCTATGAAGATTCAAATTTTAGGGGCAGGTTGTCCAAAATGTAAACAGGTTGTGGCTAATGCCAGAGGGGCGGTTAAAAATTTAGGGATTAATGTGGTAATTGAAAAAGTTACAGATATAAACCGGATAATCGATTTTGGAATAACTGCAACTCCGGCGCTGGCTGTGGATGGAGAGGTTAAATTTTCAGGTAAAATACCTTCAGTTGAAGAAATAGAAAAATTATTAAAACAGTGTATTTGATACTAACGCCTGGAGAGATTAATTTTTATACACAAGTAAGGGGTTTTAATGGAAAAAGTTAATAACGAAATAAAATACAGAAATAAACAATCTGTAAGAAGGCAAATCAGTTTCTTTGATAAATACCTTTCAGTATGGGTTATTCTTTGTATTATTGCAGGAGTAGCCATAGGAAAGTTTGTGCCAGTTATTCCTAATACCCTGAGCAGGTTTGAATATGCTCACGTATCCATACCGGTGGCAATATTAATCTGGCTTATGATTTATCCCATGATGCTGAAAATTGATTTTGCCAGTATTGTAAATGCTACAAAAAAACCAAAAGGGCTTACTATAACCACGGTGACCAACTGGCTGATAAAGCCTTTTACAATGTATGCGATTGCTCTGTTTTTCTTCAGGGTTGTGTTTAAATCATTAATACCGGAGGCTCTGGCTACAGAATACCTTGCCGGTGCAGTACTTCTAGGAGCTGCTCCCTGTACTGCCATGGTGTTTGTATGGAGTTATCTTTCTGATGGAGATCCTGCTTATACTTTGGTACAGGTAGCAGTAAATGATCTGATAATACTTTTTGCCTTTACTCCTATTGTTGCTCTTCTTTTAGGGATAAGCAACGTTTTTGTTCCTTATAGCACACTTTTTTTATCTGTGATTTTATTTGTGGTTATTCCTTTTGCGGGTGGTTATATATCTAGAGTTCTTATAATTAAAAGGAAAGGTATAAAATATTTCGAGAATGTATTCCTGAAGAAGTTTGATAAAATAACTATTACAGGGCTTTTATTAACTCTGGTAATAATATTTTCCTTTCAGGGTAATATCATACTGAACAATCCAGTTCATATAGCACTTATAGCTATACCCCTGATTATACAAACTTTCCTAATATTCATAATTGCTTACGGGTGGGCAAGGGCCTGGAAACTTTCTTACTGCATAGCAGCTCCTGCGGCAATGATCGGAGCCAGTAACTTCTTTGAGCTTGCAGTTGCTGTAGCAATTTCTCTATTTGGCCTGCGTTCAGGTGCTACCCTGGCTACCGTAGTAGGAGTTATGGTAGAAGTGCCGGTAATGCTGATTCTGGTTAAAATAGCCAATAATACCAGAGGCTGGTTTCCAGGGGTATCAAAAACTTAAAATATTTTATATGGAAAAAATTCTTTACTATTTTCAATTTTTATTACAAACATATTGACCAAATTTTTTACTTTATAGTGTGAAATTGCTTTGCTGCAAATTGTTTTAATTTCTATCTTATGAGGAATAATTTTTTTTTGATCTCCACCAGCTTATAAGAAATAGGATACCTGATATAAGAAAGGGGGAACCTGAAAACAACATAGCCAGTATTTTATTATGTCCGGCTTCAATATAAGAAAATGTACATAGTGCTGCTGCAACAGCCACTATTATTATTCCACCAATTTTTTCCTTCCACAAGGCAATAATTACTCCTGCTACATTTACTGTTATCAACCCGGTAAGAATTAATCCTTCTATTGGTACGGGTGCACCAAATTCGGCAATAGAACTGACAATCAAACTTACCACCCAAAAGGTTCCTGCTATAATACCAATCACTCGGGCAGCCCAACGTATTCTTTTACCTGTTCGGTCACTTGAATTGCTAATATTTTCCATAAATCATACTCCTTTAGAGATTTACTTCTTAAAATTATTGTATTATTGTAACTTAATATATTATATTTTGGTATGTAGTGCATGCAAGTATAGTTCTATCTATAAAGTTAGTAAATCTAAGCAATTTAAGCTGGGTTCATCAAAAAACAATAATGAAACTTTGAGGAATTCCGATTATTTTTTAAAATATTCCTTGGGATTATAATGACAAAATGAGAAAAATTCATGGTATATTCTTGTTGCCTGTAGAAAAGATTCTTATGAATTTATGAATTAAAATGAGAAAGCTATTGGTTCTTATCACATTTATTTTGGTAACAATATTTCTGACCACCATCTGCTATCGATTGATCTGGTATTTGAGGAAGCAAGTCGCACAAGTACTGAATGATGAAGCCTTAAGTATTATTTTCTATGATAAAAACTTCATTTATACTGGATTTGAGAGCTTTAGCTACTTTGTAGGCCAGTAGAAGTGAAGGATTATATTTACCTTTCTCGAGATAAAGCATCGTTTGCCTGCTAACTCCTATCATTTCGGCTAGCTCATCTTGAGTCAAATTATACCTCGCTCGGAGTTCCTTGATTCTTGTTCTTAGTATCATATTTAACTTAAACCAACCAGTGCCAATTTTAATAAAACGCTAAGCTTTTTTATAGTAATAAAATATGAATGATATTAAGTAGACGAAGAAGCCAGTAGCTATCACTATAAGTAATGATTTCGCGTCTGGCAGGATGTCTAATGTCAATAGAATGAACAAAGTGAGGTAAGTCGCTATAAACCCGTTACGTGCGCTTCTGTCCAATATAGCACTCTCCCTTTCGTCTTCTTTAAATCTAAGTTTCTCTTTCCGTATATAGTATTTGAAAACAAGCAGGAATATACCAATCAACAAAATAATGATTGGCAACCATAAAAACACGCTTTCAGGTAGCTGCGAAAAAATACTTATATCAGATAACCTAAACAAATTAGAAATTATTATCCCACCGAGAACACCAATCATTATATTTGCTCAAAGATTTAAATGCCTCATCTGCCCACCTCCAGTATTGATGATAGTAATATAATTATAACAATATGTCATAAATATATTACATAACTCACGGTTTGTCAAAAGAAGTTTCTGCTTATATCATTTAAAAGTTAAAAGTGTATTTATCAAATCCTAATTACTCTTTGAAGAATTAATAAAAAAATGAAAGTAAAAATATATTTGGCTTCTGAAAATTTTTAAATGACACAGATACTTTTTTTCTTTACATTTCACTAAAAACCCTTATTCTAATGTAAAGAGTATTTTACATTAGGAGGTGGCTTTAGTGAACATCTTTAAAAAACTTGGTTTCATAAAAGGTGATGAAGGGGGGAGCTATATTGCAAATAAGGCAATAAAAATTTCTTGGCTTTTCTATAACATCGCTTTGCTTTTATGGTCAGTAGTAGAATTGATACAAAGTAGAGAATTAACTTTTGTATTTATTATACTTTTAGCCGGACAAATTGTTTTTTGGGGTTTCTATTTATACTATCTTAAAAAAACTAGTGGTTAATATGAAAAATAATATTTGTGAACTTCGAAAAATATATAATTTAACCCAGAAAGAATTGGCAGATAAAACTAATGTCTCGAGACAAACCATAATTGCTATTGAGAAAGATAAATATAATCCTTCTTTAAAACTGGCTTTAAAAATTGCTAAACTATTAAAAATGCTCGTAGAAGATATTTTTATTTTAAATGACGATTAAACTAAAGAAGTATATAAATTCTAGTTTGAAAAAATATAACCTATAAAAAGAAGAGCTTGTGAAATATCATATTTACTCTTTTTCTTTAAAATTTTGACACAAGATAATGGTTTTAGTAGTATGATGTTAATCACTATGAGAGAGTATACCTAAGGTTTTATCCGAAGGTTAATCTCTTTTTTTATTTTATACAACAATAAAATAAAATAATGATGTGGAGGTAATTTCAATATGAAGGTTGCAGTGCTTTCACCAATTGCCTGGAGAACACCCCCAAGACACTATGGCCCATGGGAGAGGGTAGTATCACTACTTACAGAAGGACTTGTTAAAGAAAAAATAGATGTTACATTATATGCAACTGGTGATTCGTTAACGTCGGCTAAGTTAAGAAGTATATGCAAAACGCCTTACGAGGAAGATAAAAACATAGATCCTAAAGTTTGTGAATGTCTTCATATATCAGAAATAATGGAGCAGGCAGACGAATTTGATATTATACATAATAACTATGATTTTTTGCCTTTGACTTATAGTGGATTAATAAAGACTCCAATGGTTACAACAATTCATGGTTTTTCTTCACCGAAGATTTTGCCTGTTTATAAGAAATATAATAAAACAACCCATTATGTTTCAATAAGCTATGCTGATAGGAGCCCGGAACTTGATTATATAAGGAATGTATATCATGGTATAGATATTAATAACTTTACCTTAAATGAAGATAAAGGGGATTATTTGCTTTATTTTGGTAGAATACACTCTGATAAAGGTACATGGGAAGCTATACAGGTCGCAAAAATGGCAAAAACGAAGTTGGTTATTGCAGGGATTATTCAGGATAAGACATATTATGAGCAATATGTTAAGCCTTACTTGAATGATGATATTACTTATATCGGTTCTATTGCACCCCAGGAAAGGGATTCTGTTTTAAGAAATGCCTACGCATTGCTACATCCAATTAATTTTAGTGAACCTTTTGGGTTAAGTGTTGTTGAATCAATGGCATGTGGTACGCCTGTACTTGCATTTGGGAAAGGTTCTATGCCTGAGATTATTCAAAATGGTAAGAATGGTTTTATTGTATCAAATATAGAAGAAATGGCTCAAAGGTTAAAAGATATAGAAAATATTTCGAGAAAATTATGCCGTGAGACAGTTGTAAAAAGATTTTCACAAGAGAAAATGGTAAAAGAGTATATAGAAGTATATAAGGAAATATTAAAGTAATTTATTCAGTAAAAGCTTTCAACAAAAGAATTATAGAGACTGTAGCAGATTCTGTGTAAATCTTATAGCACCCCTTCGAATTAATTCTATAACGGTTAGATTTCTTTTTACTCTACTGAAAGCAATTCAACTAATGTAGTTCCACATTCTGATTTTGAAACCTTTTTTACCAATCCAATTCCTTCTACATACCATGAAGAAATATCTAAAGTCCCACTGAATGACATCGAAGAGCCTTCTATTTTAGTCTCTTGATTTATTGTTTTTTTAGAATTTATTTTTATAGCATCTGTGTATGTTCCGGATGGTACTGTTACTGGTTCTATAGATACAATTTCGTTCGCTATAATTATGTCACCGTCAAAAGTCATTTCTTCAGATTCAACAGTAAGAGCAGCTTCAACTTTATATTTAGTATCCCACTTATGACCTACAGCCCATTGATCATAAGAAGGTAAAATAACTCCTTCGTAACTCTCTGTTGTAATTTCAAAACCTTCACTTTCTCCCTCAAATGCAAGTTCTGAATAATCACTCTGAATTAACCCATCATTATTACAAAGCCAATTTACATCAATTGAAAATTCAGAAGATATTAATTTCTCGACAAAAGATTTTTCAGTTATCGCGGAAAAACTCGAAGTATATTCATAAACATCACCACCAGGACAATGTACTTTATATGTCCAGATAGTATTTGGCCTAACAGGAAAATATGGGTTGTAACATAACCCAACAGGTTCAGATTCCTCTTTTTTTGAGATTTGCTCCTCTAAATTATTACCTTCAGTCTCTTCTGACTCTGTAGCTATTTCCTCTTTTGATTCTCCCCCCACACCACTTTCTTGTATTGCCTGATTTTGTTTAGAGGACTCACCTATCTTTTCTTTAGAAGTATTACAAGCAATTAAGAGAACAACTAAAAAAACGAGTAAAATTATAAATATTTTTTTCATAATTTTGTATAAATACAATTATTTAAAAAGTTATTTTTGACAAGATTATACTACTTCTAAGGTTAGATTTGAATTCTTTTATATTAATCACTGCACTGCAATTCGCGCACTTGACAAAAGTTTATTAAAAGATTTATACTTAATGTTCTTTTTGTTTGATAGTATTTTAATTAAGAGCTAGGATTGTTACGCGCAATTACCTCTCTAAAAGAAATATTGTAGAACTTAGAGAAATGATAATAATGAAAAGGAGGTAAGTATGCAAGGTAACAAACTTTATGTAGGAAATTTAAGCTACTCTGTTACTGATGAGCAATTGAAAGAGTTATTTTCCAAGTATGGTCAAGTTAAATCGGCCAATGTAATTGGA
>Ga0210003_1001238_pt1 | contig 22695 bp, 15 predicted proteins | sample LantaG_FD_182804 | JGI IMG/M metagenome (GOLD analysis project Ga0210003, IMG submission 182804) | Deep subsurface microbial communities from Baltic Sea to uncover new lineages of life (NeLLi) - Landsort_02402 metaG (SPAdes) (version 2) | ecosystem: Environmental > Aquatic > Marine > Oceanic >... | reverse complement strand
CAATATTTTTATGTTAAGAGAGATCGCCAATCTTTGGGCTAATACCCTTAGGTCGAATCCTGAAAAGAAGATCAGTCTGAGGCAATGGTTACACCAAGAGTCAATTCTGATATTAGGCAGCGAGGAGCGACTTCGTGCTCCAATGGAAGCCGTCAATCAGGTATTCATACACCTACTGGGGAATTTTGTGCTATCGCTTGACGACTCTGATACGCGTCGCATTATGCTTTTCCTCGACGAATTTCAAGAAAGTGGCCATCATCCCAGTATGCTTAGGATCTTAACCCAAACACGATCAAAGGGACTGTGGGCACTCCTCGTTTTGCATACACTTCCCGGATTGCAGTCCATCTACGGAGACAAAGAGGCACGTGCTATTGCTGCTACCTGTACGAGCAAGTGTTTTCTTCGTATGGATTGCCCTGACACCGCATATTGGGCGACACAAGTACTCGGTAAGGCAGAGCTATTGCAGTACACCCGAAGCGATACAGACAGCCGGTATGGAGGCAACTACTCTATGACCGAGCATGTCGTCGAGAAGGATGTAGTGATGCCTTCACAGCTACTTCGACTGCCCCAGGCCAACCGTCAGCGATTCTATGGCTACTTTACCTCACCGCTGTTGGGTGTTTTTGGCGGTCCCGTGCATTTCTCAAAAGTCCTCTGCCCGGTGGCGGATGTGCCTAATTTCAAGGAGCGACCCGTCGAAGATCAGTACTACCAACCCGATTCTTCTGAGAAACCAGACAAACGTGTACATAAGGTGAAATTGACGGACATTCCGAGAATGACCCGAAAAGTGTTATTGGAGGCCCTAAACAATGAGAACTCAAATAGTGACGACCGTTAGGAGAGATGTTCAAATGATGCCTATTGCTCACAGTGACTTTTCGTTGCCTCGCTCTTACAGCCCGCCCTCTTCGGGCTCTAATGTTTGGCTTATTGTTATTGTTTTCATTGTCTGTATTGCTGGGACAGTGTATCTGGTGGCCAGGACCGTAAGTCCTCCCGCCAGTGTAAAGACCGCACAACTGGAATTGGAAAGAGTCCAAACCGAAGCACGACTGGAACATGAACGAAAGCAGGCCTTGAAACTACAAATAAAGGCCAAGCTAAGTCACACGCAATCCAAGCTCAATGCTCTTGAGCAGGAACGTCAAGCCATCGATGCTGACTTTCTTTCGCTCTGTGACGTGCCCTTGGAGCAGGCTCATGTGAACGTGAGCCGAAAGATTGTTGACATTGGACTACAGTCTCCGAAGTTCATATCGGCCTATACCCAGTTGCTGAATAGTCGGTTTCCCAGGAACTCTTTTGCAGAAAAAAGAAATGCGATGTCACAAGTCTCCGGTAACCTCTTTCTCGGTTTGGTTACGGATTCGCATATATCAACCTTAGATGACGTACTCATTTGGATTGAGGAAAAGCAACGAGCGTTGCAGCTGCAACGCAAAATGCTTGACCAGTTACGTCAATCGTTCCTATAATGTTGAAATTCCAGGGTTTTCCCAGAAAGGAGCTTTACTGAGATGTACGAAACAACCTATATCAAGAGTCGAACCCTAATCATCGCATGTATCTTGACTGTTTGCTTCCCATGTATCGGATTTTCCGGTGCCGCTGCTATGACAGAACAGCAAACTCAGGAGCTATTCAGTCAAGCCAAGAACATTATTCTGCAGGGTGATGCGGCCCTGATCGGTATCAAGCAGATCCGGCAGGACTTGATCAACAGCGTCATGACAACGGCGGAGATGCTGGAAACCATGGAGCAGAAAGCCACCGACCATTTCAAACAAATCGAAGATCTGCGACAGAGCGACCAAGGCAAGCTCTTGGCTCAAGACCCCAATTCGATGGGATTTGCAATTTATCTGCGACTTTACGAAGAGCCCGCTATCACGGTCAATGAGATTAATGAGAAGCAACTCCTGTTGGCTTCACTGCAGAAGCAAGTTCTTCTAGGGATTAGTGGCCCGGAAGTAGGCTATTTGCCCAAACGGGAAATACGAGACCAAGTCACTCTGCTGGAACATTGGGTGATAGAGCGTCAGGACGCCTTTAATCGCCAGATTGCCACCCTCAATAGGCTCCTTAGAAGGGAACCGACGGATCAACTGGACCCTTCCCAGGGGATCACGTTAAATGACAAATTAGATAAGAGAAAGGCCGTATGGGACGAACTCGTGGCCATGCTCAGATTAATGGCCGAGGAGGAGGTCAAACCAGAGGTCAAAGAGATTCTGCTTGAACTCTACAAGTACGTCAAACTCGAAGAGGGCAAGCTGAGAGCTGACATATTGAAGGGGCAAGAAGACCTTTCCTTGGCCCGCAAACGTCAGGAGCATGAAATAGAGATACAAGACGACACATTTCTCCTGGAGAGGGTTAGGAGACTGGCCGATCAAAACCTGAGTAAGAGACGAGCGAATCTTGATAATAAGACCAGAGAGTTAAAAGCCGTACAAAATCTCAACCAAGCATTAGCTAACTTGAGGCTCAATAAGTTGGAGACAGAGACCGCTACGCAGCAGCTTATTGCTGAGGCTGAGAGTCCCGACGTTCAGTCGCTCCTGCGGCCTTTTATCACGAAAGGATACTGGCAACCCAATCGAGCTAAGACCGGATATAAACTTTCCGGCATGTCACTGACATTCATAAAGAAGCAGGACTGTTTTTCACCCAAGAATGGGTTACAAAAACTGCTGACCCTTGGTACCAATCCTGCCAATCGTGACAGACGCCCTTGGACCTTTCCCAGGAAATACAACAGCCTTTCGCATGAGCAAAAGGAGCAACTCCAACGGGCTCAAGACTACCTCATGAAACTAGGACCGACACTGGTGGATTTAGGCTATTTGGCCGAATGATGTCCTATTGCATGGGCGATTGCTTTTTCGGTAGAGACTTGCGAACCGGTGCAGTAAGTCCGGGTGACTACCGCAAAAGTGTCTTGATCACTGTTGAGGATCGATGGTATTCGGCAAATCCACAGGCTGACATCCCCCTCGGACTCAGAACCGATCCGGCAGTGTAAAGAAGCACTTAGCCGTCTTCGACCATCGCATCGGGGTCATGGGCCTTCGGCCTATCAGGTGAACCCCGACGACGATGGCCGAAGACGGCAGCTTAATTCCCGAATGTACATCATTCTTCCCCTTTCTATGCAACACGCTCAGGTCATGGCTCCATAACCTTGTTTGAAGACCTCAGTACAATTCGTTGCGGGTAGAAGATAACAGTCAGCCTCTTATTTTGCTGCATTCATCAGTTGAATCAGGGGTTGGCGGTGCAACCAAAGGTTTTTGAAAACCTTACAAGTCAATTGTAAGGAGAAAGGAGCTACCATGCAAAATCTGACACGAGCACACGATGAACTGTTTCGCCGTACGCCGGATGAACGTTTTTCGAGCATCAGTGAACTGTGGCAGCACTGTCACAATATGAAACAGTGGTCCACAGAAGTTTGGGTTCCCCCAACAGACATCACGGTTGAGCCCACTCGGTCGCAACTTCGTCTCAAAACGTCAGACACCACACAAGATCTCAGTGACTGGAGTTTCTCACAGCTCTGTTCTATGGCGAAAGTACGAAAAGACACGGTCAATCGTCTCTCACCAGAGACAGCCAGCCGTGTGTTCTCGGAAACTTTGCCCCATGGGACCAAACCCCTGCAGATCTATCGTGTGGAACAACTGGTCCGGTCCATTCATTCAGCCAGTTACACCCGGCTGTACGATGTGGACCTGCTGACACGTGTAAAAGAGTTCGCTATCGACTTTCAGCCAGCTCAGGAAGCTGCCACGCTGGATGAGAATGAGGGCGATACGCCACCGGCAACCGGTTGCTACTGCGGTACCGAAGACATGTTCTGTTTTCTGATCGATCCGACCGGATGGGTCGAAATCGACGGCGAAGCCTTTGCTCCTGGATTCTTCATCTGGAATTCAGAAGTAGGGAGACGAACAGTGGGAATTCAGACGTTCTGGTTTCAGAAGGTCTGCCAGAACCACATTGTCTGGGATGCTGTGGATGTCACTGAGTTCAAACGTAAGCATACGGCCAATGTCGGTGAGTCCCTCCGGGAAATTACACAGATGATTGAGCGACTTGTGGAAAAACGCGATGTACGACGTGATGGCTTTGCCAAGGTCATGGGCAAGGCCATGAAAACCAGTCTGGGAGAAACATCAGACGAAGTACTCAAACTCCTGCAAGAGAAAGGTATCCAAAAGAAACTGGCCACCGAAGCACTCGCCATCGCCAAGCAGCGAGGGGCCTTCACGGTGTTTTCTGTGGTCGATGCCCTGACTCGGCTAGCAGGAAAGCAGCAGAATGCTGGTGATCGGACGGCCATGGATATCAAAAGCTCGTCGCTTTTGGCCCTGGCCGTCTAAAGAATGCCTTACAGGCAGAAAGGAGACATGAAAATGTCTAACAATCAACCCATTCATGAGATCCGTTTGGGACATGTGAAATGTGCGATTTTTGCCAATGAAACACAGGCCGGAATTCGGCACAACGTCAAGGTTTCTCGTCTGTACAAAGATGGCGAGAAATGGGCCAGCTCCCAGGTGTTTGGCCGTGACGATCTGCCCTTGCTGACCAAAGTGTCAGATTTGGCTCACACATGGATTTTCGTAGAAACACAGAACGGCTTAGGTGAATCAGATAATGGTCGCCAGAAGCAGTCAGGCGAGTCCAAAAAGGACCGTTAATGTGATTTCTGCTATTAAGGAAGAGTGTTGCACCGCCCAACCCCTTCCTTTTTCTTCACCAGTTTCACAAGAAATACATCTATCTCCCATTATAAAAACTTTCCAGCTTAACTTTTCTGCTTATAATATGTGTATTTTAATGGGATAGGGCAATGTCACCCGATGCCTCTGAAGACTACGGAGACAATTATCCTTACGAAGATGGAAAGAATGAATCTATGTGAAAGGATTTCAAATGGAAACTGTTAAGTTCACAGGAAGTAGAGAGATTTCGCTATCCCGAAGGACCCTTCTCGGAAGTGCTTTGGGAGGAACAATAACCGCAAGTTTCGGATCACAAGAAGGCTCTGTTATGTCCACTTCAAGTAGTTCTGCAAAGTCTCCTGCCGGTACTGCTTGGGCAAAGGATTCGCTTGTTGATACCCATGTCCATCTCTCGAATCTTTTGCTCCCTGGATATCCAGAAACGAAAGCTCCTGGCAGTAATGTTTCACTTCCACCATTTGATGAATCGAAAAGAGCCGAGGGAACCACGCAGCTCGTGAAGATCTTTCAACAGGAAATGAAAGCCGCTGATATTGGTCAGGTGCTATGTATGCCTTTGGGCGGAGGAGTGACCAGAGAAGATCCTCTAGCTATTAGAGAGGTAGAGTTGTTGATTCCGCTTGTCGAAGGCGCGCAACTGTATCCTATTGGTTTTGCAGAACCAGAAAAGGTCAAAGACAAAAAGCATCTGGACCGTGTAGAGGCGGTACTCAAGCTGAGAAAAGTGAAGGCCCTAAAGGTTTTCCTTGGGTATTATCACTTTTTCCCGTCTCATTATGGTCCGTACTTTCGGCTTGCGGCGAAGTTCGATATCCCGGTGATCTTCCACACGGGCGACCCTTATTCTCCAAAATCCAAGATTAAGTATGCAGACCCGATGTGGATCGATGAAATTGCGGTTGACTTCCCAGAAACAAAATTCGTCATGGCCCATTTCGGCAATCCCTGGTGTGATACCGCCGCGGAGGTGGTCTGGAAGAATGAAAATGTTTGGGCGGATTTATCTGGCTTGTGGATAGGAACCGCAGAGAAGTTTGAGACAGAGTACAAAAATGGGGTGCTCGATTTTCAGATAGCCCGTTTCCGTCAATGGATCGAGTATGCAGAAAAGCCAAATAGGTTCCTTTTCGGCTCAGACTGGCCACTTGCTAACTTGGTGGCCTATCGAGACTTTGTTCGCCGCATGTTTCCTGAGAGCGAATACAAAGCTGTCTTTCGTGACAATGCTAAGGCGCTGTTTAAGATTTGAGCATTTATAGAATGGGGATTCTGGTACCTACGCTCATTTATACTATCGAGTACCTTTCCTCTTTAGAATGAGGCCCTCATGAGGCTCTCGAAAGGGAAAAAGCACCGCCTTCCTCTCTTTCTTGGCTTCGTTCTGGCTGTGACTCACGGCTCAAACACCGTTCAAAAACCCCCTTGACAAGTATGCTATTCCCGTTTAGTTTGTACCGAATAAAGGACATTATTATGCACTAAAGAATGAGTTGTGATGGTTTCCTTCCTTTCCCTATCATAGGCAACTGCTACGCTGCTAATTTTCGCCAAGAGACTGGGAATGTAGTTCCGCCAATCGTAGAACGGCTACGCCGCCAAGCCTTTTTCTCTCTCCAGCCCCTCTGCCATCTTCCGGGGAAATTGCCATAAGTACCCAAAAAATCTAACAAAATTTAATGGACAGTATTGAACACTAACGGTAAATTACAGGTTCTTTGCGGTTATTTTCTGGGTTTTGGTGCTGGTTCAAGAGGTGATTTCGATGGAAGACCAAGCAAGTGCTGTACTCACCATAGATGAGCTGTCGGTCTACCTAAAGATTCCAAAGTCATCGTTGTACAAGTTGGTTCGAGGCGGCAAGGTCCCGTGTCAGAAGATAGGGCGCCACTGGCGGTTCAGAAAGGAAACGATTGACCGTTGGCTGGATGAATCGGGTCCGGATCGGAGTGCAAATACATGAGCACTCCTTATCATATCAAGTACTTTGCCAATGAACTGAAGAAACGTTGTTCTTCGGACAGCCTTGAGAAGCTGACTTCAGCCCTCATGGATGCCCAAGTTGATCTCAATCCACATCAAATAGAAGCCGCTCTGTTCGCCTTTCGATCACCGTTATCAAAGGGCGGAATACTGGCCGATGAAGTAGGTCTTGGCAAGACGATTGAAGCTGGGATTGTTCTTTCGCAAAAATGGGCCGAAAGAAAACGCAAGATACTCATAATTGTACCATCCAGTCTTAGAAAACAGTGGCTTCAGGAGTTGCAGGATAAGTTCTTCCTTCCTTCGCATATACTTGAAGCAAGAAGCTTCAACATAGCCATAAAACATGGTGAGTCAAACCCATTCAACCGAGAGGACATTGTAATCTGTTCCTACCATTTCGCACGTAACAAATCAGAACACATTGTCCCCATCCGATGGGACTTGGTTGTTATTGACGAAGCCCACAGACTCCGCAATGTCTATAAGAGCAGTAACAAGATTGCCAAATGTCTCAAAGAGACTCTACACAATTGTCCCAAGGTCCTGCTGACTGCCACGCCATTACAGAACTCTTTGCTCGAACTTTTTGGCCTTGTCAGTTTCATTGATGATTACGTTTTCGGAGACCTCAAGAGTTTCAGAAGCCAATACACACGGCTTACCGATGAAGATACCTTCGCTGAACTCAAGAAGCGGTTGGCACCGATATGCAAACGCACGCTGAGAAGGCAGGTTCTCGAATACATCCGTTACACGAACAGGATTCCAGTAACCCAGGAATTCATCCCCACAGAAGATGAGCAGATTCTATATGAAATGGTATCTGAGTATTTGCGACGCGAAAAACTCCAAGCCCTTCCCGCGAGTCAAAGATCGCTGATGACGCTTGTCATGCGAAAGCTCCTTGCCTCTTCTACATTCGCCATCGCCGGGGCCTTGGATTCACTTGTCCGCAAACTCAAAGCCCGTCTCAAGGACAATGAGAACGCGATCCGTGAAGCAGAAGAAGAACTCGAAGAGGATTTTGAGTCTTTGGATGACTTGCAGGACGAATGGGAAGACAACGACAATGATACTGAGCTACTGACTGAAGATGAGATACAGGCAATCGAAGACGAAATACGGGATCTTATGGCTTTCCGCGATTTGGCCGTTTCAATTACGGAGAACGCAAAGGGTAAGTCACTCCTGAGTGCTCTTGAAATCGGCTTTGCCAAGGCCCAAGAACTTGGGGCGGCCAAGAAGGCCATCATCTTCACTGAATCCAGACGAACACAGAGCTATCTGTTTGACCTGCTATCCGCCACCGACTATTCAGGAAGAATTACCCTCTTTAATGGCTCTAACAACGACCCAAAGTCCAAAGAGATCTACTCTGAATGGAAAGAGCTAAACAAGGACACAGATAAAATAACCGGTTCGCCTACGGCAGACATCCGGTCGGCTCTTGTCGATTACTTCAAAGATGACGCCCAGATCATGATTGCCACTGAAGCAGCAGCCGAAGGTATCAACCTTCAGTTCTGCTCGTTAGTTGTGAACTACGACCTTCCATGGAATCCACAGCGAATTGAACAGCGTATAGGCCGATGTCACCGCTATGGTCAGAAACATGATGTTGTAGTGGTCAACTTCCTCAATAAGAAGAATGCCGCCGATCAGAGAGTCTATGAACTGTTGAGCGAGAAGTTTCAGCTTTTCAGTGGTGTCTTTGGAGCCAGTGACGAGGTGCTTGGTAGTATCGAATCGGGAGTGGATTTTGAAAAACGAATCGTGGAAATCTACCAGAACTGCCGCACACTGGAGGAAATTCAGACATCATTCGATAAGCTCCAAGAAGAGTTATCAACACAGATCGATGAGAGTGTGAAACTAACCCGCCAGCAGCTACTTGAGAACTTTGATGAAGAAGTCCACGAAAAGCTCAGGATCAATCTCGCTGAAAGCAAAATCTACCTCAACAAATATGAGAGCATGTTGTGGCGACTGACTCGCTACATGCTCGATGGACATGCAGACTTCGATACCGATCAATACTCATTCATGCTCAAGAGCAATCCCTATCCTGATTTGAGAGTCCCGGTTGGACCATACAGAATAGGAAGGCACGTTGAAGATTCTCACATATACAGGCCAAGTCATCCACTGGCAAGCAGGATAATCGCCGAGGCTGCAAGTAAAGAACTAGAGCCTCGTCTACTTCTCTTTGATTACACCAACGATCCCGTCAAGATATCCGTTCTCGAATCTCTGGTTGGAAGAAGTGGCCAGCTCTGTCTCTACAAATTGACCATTGAAGCATTTGAGGCGGAAGACCATTTGCTCTTTGTCGGTATATCCGATGATGGCAAGGAGCTTGATAAGGATCAATGCACTCGTCTCTTTTCCTTGTCCGCAAAAGTCCTCAGCGATTCTCCTGCCAACGATAGCTTTGAGAGCCTTGCGTCGATTTACAAAATGCAGCGGACACAGATCCTTGAAGAAGTTTCTCAGCGAAATGCCGTGTTCTTTGATGAAGAGATGGACAAGCTCGACCATTGGGCGGCCGACCAACAAAAATCGTTAAGAACAACTCTTAAGGAATTGGACGATCACATCAAAGACTTCAAGCGACAGATCAGGCAGTCTAATTCCTTGCCGGAGAAGATCGCCTTGCAGAAGAAAGTCAAAGCCATAGAAAAACGTAGAGACGAGGCTTGGCGAAATTATGATGATGCGGCCCGCGATGTTGAAAAGAAGAAGGACGACCTTATCGACACCGTGGAAGCACGGCTGTCTCAGACCGTGACAGATACAATTCTATTCAAAATACGATGGCAGATTATATAGGCGGAGTTAAACATGACTGAGCCAGCAAAAATGGATTTACAGTCTATGAGCATAACGGACGAACAGAAGTCCAAGCTCAAGCAGCTATTCCCAGAGGCCTTCAACGAAGACAAGATCGACTTCGACAAGCTAAGGCGTACTTTGGGTGAAGAGGTTGATGAAGGCGAGGAACGCTTTGGCATGACTTGGCCGGGAAGGAACGAATGCTTTAGAGTCATCCAAGAACCCAGTATTGCCGCGCTCAAGCCTGAAAAAGACGAGAGTGTGGACTGGGACAACACGGAGAACCTCTTCATCGAGGGCGATAATCTCGAAGTCCTGAAACTTCTCCAAAGGGCCTATTATGAGAAGATCAAGATGATATATATCGACCCTCCCTACAACACTGGTAAAGACTTCATCTATCCGGACAAATACGCCGAGTCGCTGCGAACGTATCTGGCCTATACAGGACAAGTCGATATCGAAGGGGTCAAATTCTCAACAAACACGGAGGCCGATGGCCGTTTTCATTCGAAATGGATGAACATGATGTACCCTCGGCTGTTCTTGGCGAAGAATCTATTGAAGGATGGCGGGATTCTGTTTGTAAGCATTGACGACTGTGAGGTAGACAACTTGGTTAGAGTCTGTAACGACATTTTTGGAGAAGAGAACCATCTCGGTACTATAACCGTGGTGAGCAACCTCAAGGGGCGGAGTGATGACAAATATTTCGCAACGGCCCACAATTACCTTCTAGCATATTCGAAGGGTACATTTGAGACCAAGGGAGTGCCCATTCCCGATGAGTACTTCAATGATTATCCAGAGGAGGATGCTGACGGAAGAAGATTCAGACTGCTCGGGTTGAGGAAAAGGGGGGCGGGTGCAAAAAGGGAAGACCGTCCCAACATGTACTACCCGATTTATGCTGATCCAAACACAGGTGATGTGTCTCTTTCCAAATCTGATACATATGTGGTTGAGATCCTTCCCAGACTGTCGGACGGCTCTGACGGCCGTTGGCGTTGGGGAAAAGACACGACTAAACAGAGGATCCACGAGCTTACAAGCAAGACTGTCGGAACAGAGAAGCGGCATGACGTGTTTCAGATCGACTATGCAGAAAACGAAGAAGGAGTCAAGAGGATCAAACCTAAAACAGTATGGAGCGGCCCAGAATTTGCCAATGAGACTGGCACTCTAGAAGTTAAAGGACTGCTCGGAGCAAAAGTCTTCGACAATCCAAAGCCTATCGGTCTGATCCGTTATTGTCTTGAGCAGTCCACCAGTGACTCGGATATAATATTGGACTTCTTCTCAGGTGCCTGCACTACTGCTCATGCTGTACTTGATCTCAACAATGAGGATGGAGGAAAGCGAACGTTCATCATGGTTCAACTACCTGAGCCATGTGAGGAAGGCTCAGAAGCTTGCAAGGCAGGCTATAAGACTATTGCAGACATCGGAAAAGACCGTATTCGTCGAGCAGTCAATAATGCACAGAGACAACGGGACCAAGAAGCAAGAGAGATAGAGGAGACGCTTCCAAGTATTGCTAGGGAGCAGGCACGTATTGACCTTGGCTTCAAAGTTTTTAAGCTCAGCAAGTCCAGTTTTGACATCTGGGATGGAGCGGTAGATGGAGACCAAGATTTGTCTGAAAAGATCGAGCTGTTTGTCGACCACATTGACCCCGATAGTAGCGACGAAGATATTCTCTATGAAATTCTTATCAAGGCGGGTTTTCAGCTTCCAACAAAGATTAACGAATTAGTTCTGGCCAATAAGACGGTTTATTCAATAGCGGGTAATGCTCTGCTGATCTGTCTCGACAGAAAACTCACCAAAGAGGTCATCACCGAAATGGCAAAACTTCAACCAGCGAGAGTTGTCTGTTTGGACGCCGGTTTTGCCAACAATGACCAACTTAAAACCAATGCAGTCCAAATCATGAAAAGCCACGAAGTAGAAGACTTCAGGACTGTATGAGAACTAGAACGGGAGAAGCACTATGAGCCAGATGCTCACTAACATAAAGAGAGTCGTTGATGAGGAGGTTAGTAACAGAACTAGCCAGATGACCGTTCTATTCGAGGCCATAACAAACGCAATTCATGCACATGCGGAACATATCATATGCAGACTACAATCCACTGAAGGTCTACTCAGGTCAGACGAAGGCGAGGTGATCGAAAGGAAAGTGGATGAAATTGAAGTCGAGGACAATGGTGACGGTTTTGGTGACGCAAATTACCAATCATTTTGTGAATACCGAACAGCCTACAAGCAGGATGAATTTGGTTGCAAAGGCGTCGGACGATTTATCTTTCTCAAAGTATTCAACAAAGCTCAGTTCATCAGCTTCCTATTGGATGGACAGGAGAAGAAGTCCTTTCTCTTCTCCTTGGATTTTGACAGCGAAAACGTTCAGTGCGAAGACTGCGAAGTATCGGAGAACAAGACAATCTTATCTTTCTCTGGCGTCCGGAGCCGATATTTCGACGTCAGCAAGACTGTGGACAGAAGAATTGAAATGGATTTGGAGACTATAAAGCGAAAGGTCTTATTGCACCTGATACCGACGCTGTTCTTCCACAAGACAAAAGGATGTAACGTTACCATAGATTTTGTAGATACAAGGACAAATGATACCGTCACCATAACAAGTGATGATGTCCCTGAGTTTAGTGAAAAACCATTTGCAGTTCCACTTGATCAGGATAATGACACCAAATTCAGTCTCTTCTATAAGATCTCCAAAGGAGATTCAGGGTTGCACGCCTTCTATTGTGCAAACGGGAGAACTGTTTGTGAATTCTCAGATAAAGACCTCAAAATATCTCTTCCAAATGGTTATACCGGCTACTTGTTGCTGCAATCCGCTTATCTTGATGAACGTGTAGACAACGAGAGAAATGATTTCAGTATTTACCCCGTGCAGACTGATTTGTACTCCAAGCTATCTTGGAGAGATATCAATGCACATTTGAAGAGCGTCATATCCCCAATTATTGTCGATTGTATTCCACATTCAAAGAAGATCAACCAAGCCAAACTAAAGGACATTCAACAGGAGCGGCCATATCTAGTCAACTATATCGATGATGAAGATTTGGAGATAGTCGGCTTTGTAGACAAGAAGCAAATAATTGACAAGGCCAAGAAGAAATTTGATTCGGCCAAGGACAAGCTCATAAATCATGCAGGCAAAGCTGAGTACTCAGATGATGAGTTGCAGGAGGCCATACAAATCGCTCAGAACGAATTGGTGGCCTACATCCAAGACAGAGTTTTGATCGTTGAGCAGTTGAAGACTATGCTCAATGACAAGGAAAAGAGGGAGAAGGTGATTCATAATCTGTTCATGGAAAAATATACAGATGATGACTATTTCAGTATCGGGAAGAACAACTTGTGGCTATTGGATGACCGCTTCACAAGCTATAGCTATGCGGCAAGCGATAAACGAATAAAGGAAGTACTTGAGGCGGTTAAGATGGAAAGCGGGACTGAGTCTGGCGCTGACAAGCCAGACCTCGCCCTATTTTTCTCTCACGATCCTGCGAATAAGAAGGGATTGAAATCCGTTTTGGTGGAATTGAAATCATTTGATGATGGACCAAAGTCAGACCGGGAGAAGTATGCTGGAGTGCAGCAATTGATCGACTACATTGTTGCCTTTCAAAGCAAGGAAGACATTAAGGAAATCTGGGCTTTCCTAGTGACAGATATTGATGACAAATTCGCCAGAAGACTTGTGCGAAATAAGTATACGCCTCTGTTTTCTACTGATAGGCCGATCTATCATCAGTTCTACGACGAGATGCATACATCCATATATGTTGTAGGTGCAAAGACATTGATATTGGATGCCGAGGCAAGAAGCAAGGTGTTCATGGATATTATTAATAAACACAGCCGGTTGAATCAACTCCTTTCCGAAGAGGAAGAGGCTAACGAGAGCGTGACTCTATGAAATTAGTATTTGACCCAAATCAACAATTCCAACTGGACGCCATCAGTTCAGTCGTGGACGTATTTGAAGGTCAGCCACTCAATCAGGGCGATTTTGAGATTAAGATCGAGCATGGTTACGAATTGAGAGGTTTATTCCAACAGGACTTAGGGTTTGGCAACCAGCTTGCCGTAAGCAACGACATCCTGAATGCGAATCTCAAGCTAATCCAGAAGCAGCAGAACATCCATCAGAATGAATCCATCGACACCAAAGGCCTTAATCTCGCCGTTGAGATGGAAACCGGCACGGGCAAGACCTATGTATATCTACGTACAGCATTTGAGCTTAATAGAAAATATGGCTTCAAGAAGTTCATTGTCGTCGTGCCCTCGGTGGCAATTCGGGAAGGCGTCCTGAAGTCCATCGACATAATGAAAGAGCATTTCCGCGACCTCTACAATAACGTTCCCTTTTCTCACTTCGTCTATGATTCAAAACGGGTCAGCCAGTTGCGAGGCTACGCAACGGGCAATGACATGCAGATCATGATCATTAACATTGATTCCTTCAACAAGAAGGACATCAACATCATTCATGATCGACGCGACCAAATGGGCGGTAGAAAGCCCATAGAGTTTATCCAGACAACGAATCCAATTGTCATAATGGACGAACCTCAAAATATGGAGAGCGAGAATGCCAAGCGAGCGATTCGCTCATTAAACCCGCTTTGTACCTTGCGATATTCGGCAACCCACCGAGACAGATACAATCTTGTCTATCAGTTAGATCCCGTTCAAGCTTTTCAGAAGAAGCTCGTTAAGAAAATATCCGTTGCTTCGATTGTGTCCGAAAGTGACCCTACCCAGGCATATCTTAAGCTTGAGAGTGTCTCCAACAAAAACAATCGGTTTGTGGCCAAGTTGAAATACTACAAGCAAAGCAAGGACGGGCCGAAGCTATGCATTGGAAGCTTCAAGCAGAACGATGACCTGTTTCTCAAATCTGCCGAGAACAGCACATACAGGAACGGCTTTAGAATCACCGAGATCAACACACGTCCCGGTATGGAGCATGTCAAGTTTGCCAACGGCATACGTTTGGGTCTAGGCGACGAACAGGGCGGATCAAGACAGGAAGTCGTCAGGCAGCAGATTCGCAAGACCATCGAGGCTCATTTTGATAAGGAATTGCAGGTCAAAGATATGGGCTTGAAAGTGTTGTCCCTTTTCTTCCTTGATCGTGTGGAGAACTACCGAGTTTATACAGATGACGGCACAGAACTGGGCCGTTACGCTCACTGGTTCGAAGATATCTACAATGAACTTGCGAAGGAGAACAAGAACCTCTTTACTGATATACCTCCCGTTGAACAGGTTCATAACGGCTACTTCGCCAAAGACAGGAAAGGCAAGATCAAGAATACCACGGGCACATCACGAGACGATGAAGACGCCTACAACCTTATCATGAAGGACAAAGAGAGACTGCTCAGCCTCGATAATCCACTGAAGTTCATCTTTTCGCATTCTGCATTGCGAGAGGGTTGGGACAATCCTAATGTTTTCCAGATATGCACCCTGAATGAAACGACCTCAACAATCAAGAAACGCCAAGAAATCGGACGTGGCCTTCGCCTACCCGTCAGGCAGGATGGCGAACGCGTCTTTGATGAATACGTCAATAATCTTGTGGTTGTCGCAAACGAAAGCTACGAGCAATTTGTCGAAACATTGCAGACGGAGTTTGAGGAAGACTGTGGTGTTGTGTTTGGCCGTCTTCTTGTCGAGTCTTTTGTCGATATGGTCTACGCATACACTGAGGACGGGAAGGCTCAGAAGATTGACCTCAAACAGTCAGAGAATATCTGGGACCATCTTAGAGCTGAAGGCTACATTGGGGATCAAGGTCTCATTCAAGATTCTTTCTATAAAGCGGTAGATGAACATACGTTTACCGTCCCGGAAGAATTCAAGTTGATTACACGAAGCATCATTGAGACCATAGAACAACACCAGATCGAAAGGCACGTCACACGACATGAGCCTGTCAAAGGCAAAATCAATGAGAAGGTATTGCTCGATCCGGAGTTCGAGAAGTTCTGGAACACTATCAACCGCAAGACCATCTACTCGGTCGAGTACTCCACGGATGAACTTATCGATAAAGCTTCAAAAGCCATCCTTGCGATGGAGAAGATTACTCCACCTAAGCTACGCACGTCTTTTGTGGACGTCGAGGTCGAAACCAAAGGAATTACAGCAAAACAAGTAAGAACGCCCGAGACTACGTATTCGGCACCCCACAAACGAGTCCCAGATATCCTTTCCTATATTCAAAGCCGAGTGGAACTGACCAGAAGCACTCTTTTCAGAATACTCAATCAATCCGGACGCCTAAAAGACTTTCCGGTGAATCCTCAGCGTTTTATGGACGCTGCCGTAAAGGCAATCCGAGATGTCCTTCATCGGATGATTATAGACGGAATCAAGTACGAAAGACTGGACGCAATTAGCTACGAAATGTCAAATTTCCGGGCGGATGAACACAAGCTTGAATTCTCGAAGGATAGGATTGTCCCAACCAAGAAATCTGTATACAATTTTATAACTTACGACTCCGGTGTTGAGAAGACATTTGCGGAAGCCTTGGAGAGCATGAAGAATATCAAGTATTTCATCAAGCTACCCGGCTGGTTCAAAGTCCCAACTCCAGTTGGTAGTTACAACCCAGACTGGGCTATCCTCAAACAGAATGGCGAAATCGTCTATATGATTCGTGAGACTAAGTCCACTAAGGACAAGCTAAAACTTCGATTGCCCGAAACTGACAAAATCGCCTGTGGATTCAAGCATTTCGAGGCCATCGGAGTTGATTACGATTTAGCCACATCCGTCGAGGATGCCGGATTCTGACACCTAAAGCTCGGAATAAGCATAAATCAATCTACAATCCACTTACGTTCCGTGCTTTCGCATTTCTTTCTCATTAACAAACGGCTTCAACACATGGCGTTTTAACCTCAAATACTCAATCGGCACCGGCTCAAATCCACCTTTAAGCCTGGCCCGATTAACAGCTCTGATGATATTAAACATTTGACGCCGAACAGGAGCATAAGGCTCGAACGGCAGTTTCAACAATTCCAGTCTGATTTGTCCTAATGAGCTACAGGTGGCCATATCAAGATAATAGCTCTTGAGCTGATTGTACATGACAGGCTGAATTCTCACCGAAGGGTGCCATTTTCGGTCAACTCCCTGTCGATAGCTGATGCTGTACCCCGAAAATTGAATCGGGTCATGTTTGACGTTCTTGATGTTGTCACCTTCTTCGTGGAAGAAGTGATGCGTGCCACGAGTAGCAATGAGTACAAAGAATTGTTGATGACGCAAATAATGAACGTTCGCTTTGCCCTGTTGCTTTTTCCTGGCCCTGGCCCATTTGCTGATGGCGATGTTGTATTTCTCAATCAACTTCTGATCGACTTTTTCAACGTCCTTGTGTCCAGGAATAATGCCGCTCACGTAGTACCAATATCCATGATTGATATACGCAACGGCAAGCTGTTGTACGAATGCATTCTCTGAAGTGGCTACATGTCGATAGATCATTTTCCCTCCTATGTCGTTCCTTAAAGATGGGAATTGTTAAGGCACAAGTTCCCGAAAGCCAGAAGAGAAAACCTTTGTAAAAACCTCCTTTCAACCTTGTCACATTAATGTTTCAAAAACCTTTGGAGCACCTGCGTCCAGATGCCCAACAAACAACCTTTTGCTCAAACGCACCGCATGATGCTAGATTCCTTTAATGTAGGACCTGCAATTCATAGACGTAGCGGAGCAAAAAACCTTTGTGAACCTATGTTCACACCTGCAAAACGTCATAAGACGCTGCCATGGCAGGCCCATCCTCCCGGATGGGTCTGCTATGACCATGTTGTTCCCTTCATGGGATGCCAACCGTTTGCTTGTAATATCAAGCAAACGATTGACAGGCCCATCAATGCAGGAAAATGCACGTCGCTGCTTTCGTGGTCGATATATGCCCGGCACCACCCGTGAGCACTCGAACGGCCTTTGACTGCCTTGCCAAAGACACGCTCCCCAAAGGGGACTCCTACTTGCAGCACACTCCCAGACTTGAGCGTTTCAAACACCTATCTGACTGGATAGGCACCGGGCATCACCCCGGCAGCTCAAGCCCTTCCCCGGTTAGTAGTACTCTTCACACAAGCGTTCACGTCGCTTGACCAGTTCCCGTATGTCCACGGCTCCCGCTATGGCATAGTTTCCGCTTCAGAGGCTCCTGAAGCGATTTCTGAGGGTAGAATCTAGAAGCGCCCTCTTACCCATCAGGAAAGGTCTTTCTAACGCGGTTCGGCACCGTCTCCGCTTGTCTTCACCGCCAAGGGCCTTACGCCCCTTTCATGGTTGAGCTTTTCGTCGTCGGTTTCTAGCCGAACGCCGAGCCTTGTCATTGACCCGATTGCATACGTCACCGCATGCAAACTCCCCACGGCGGCCAAGGTTGAACGAACCGGATAAATATCCGTTCCGAACCCCCTGGGAGGATTAGCCCCGATTTATCGGGACATCACCTTCTTTGAGCACCACGGCTGAATACTGGTACTTCCCAGATCCAGTTTTTCCCGGTCGCCCCGATTCAACAGTTAATCCGATGGGATAGAAGCTATAGATTAACTCAGTACGAGCTTTACTTACAGCAGCCTCCCTCGATCCGGACAAGCACCTCTCGATGCATCCGGCTCTACGTGCCTCCAAAATAATTAACGACTGATGAGGTCGCCTTCCCTTAGCCCAATTGGTGAGACTGGGTTTACCGGGCATTGGAGCCTACATTAATGACGCCAAATCCGCATGTTTGCGTATTGACGACAGCGAAACACTGTTTCACTGGCTACAACAATAGCTCATTTTGCATTCTTAGTCACGTTCAAGGCAGTTTCTTGTTGAGGCAGAACGATTCGTCAATTGAATTGAAATGACACAGATTGCATATCAAGACCGGTTTAGTGCCTGTATATGCTCCTGCTTTCCTTAACAATCCCTCTCGGGGACTTTATGACTGCTGCCAAAACAAGATAATAGCATTCATGGAACGTGTTCACCGCGACAACACGGGAAGTGACTGGCACGCGAAGCCTGAGAAGGCTCCAATCTACTGGATGCATGAGGCAATATGCTATCTTGGCCTGGATCGTCTTGGCCTTGCCAAACCTGAACAGGCAATTTACAGAATGGTGAGGAAGGGAATTCTTCAGCCGCGAAAGATCGGCAGGTTCCTGGCATTCAGTAAAACCGAGTTAGATCATGTAGTGGCTAACGGAGAGAAGAAGCGTACCAAGGGACGACCCCGAAAAAATCCTGAATAAAAATAAGGACTTACGGGAATGTTGTCTGAATACTGTCTGGAATTAATTAGCGTTTATTCGAGCATTAAAAACAAAAGCCTTGTAAGTTATTATCTTACAAGGCTTTCAAGGCTTTATTTTAATGGGCGATACAGGACTCGAACCTGTGACCTCACGGGTGTGATCCGTGCGCTCTAGCCAACTGAGCTAAACGCCCTGTTGTTTTTAACTTTTGTCCCTAATCGAATCAGAGAAAAATAAATTATAGCCGGCAAATTGTAAATCGTCAACTAAAAACTAAGTTGCGACAATGTTGACGCGTCCGAGTTTAACGCCCTTCATGCTTAATATTGTTTCCGCCATCTTATTTATTTCGCCGACACGGCCCCGCATTATTATTACTTCCAGACAATCGTGCTCGTCAAGGTGAACATGCAGAGAAGATATCACCTGCTGGGACGAATCCAAAGTATGCGTATGCTGGAGCTCTATGAGCGATTCGGTCAGTTTTGTTGAGTGATGGTCGTAAACCAGAAACACAGCGGCTACCGCTTTGGCTTTCGGATTGCCAAGCCGCTCTTCACTAAGCTGCCGCCGAACAAGATCGCGTATCGCCTCGGACCGGCTCTTATAACCCTGCCCGGCAATGAGCTTGTCAAACATCGAAAGCAGCTCTTTATCGAGTGACACCCCGATACGTTCGATTTCCGCCATTTTCATTTCTCAAGCAGCGGTGGGAACCTTTTAGATAATCTCGAGTCGGCGAAGAATAGCCTTTCCCCAGCGAATGCTGCGGATCTGCGAGAGGATAAGCAATAACAACACCAACAGCCAATAGCCGCTGAAACGCAAATAGTAAATGACGACATTGAATATGTCGCCGCCCTTGGCAGAAGACCACTTCACCAGTTCTTCGGGAGTAAATATCGCCCCCGGAACTATGCCGCCAAAGATTCTCTGCCACGGTAATAACAGAACAAGCATAAGCAGTGACAGGAAAAACGCCCTGCTGATATGGTTGATTCCGCCGAGTCTGCCGAGCATCGAGACTTTCAGGCTAAAGAGCATCGACAAACAGTAAAGCGAAGCCGTAAGTATAAGTACGGCATTAACAATCCGAATTACCCAGCTCAAATACTCGAATGTCATACCGGACAAGAACTCCGCCGGGGGCCACGCAATGGCACGCTGCAGCTTATGCTCCGCCGCTTTGGCCATCTCTTCGGCAGGTTGATTTGGCTCGGCAGCTTCGTTCGGTTCGGTGGCTTCTTCGGGCTCAGCAGCTTCTTCAGACTCAGCTACTTCCTCCTGCACAATTGCTTCAACAGGCTTTTTTGCCTCCACAGCTAATTTCTGCATAGGCTGGATAATTGCCTTTACGTCTTCACTGACAGGTTCCGCATTCTCTTCATCGAGATCGGTGAGACCACTCTTAACAGCTGGTTCGCTGCCGCCGGCCTGGTCGTCAATTTTGATGTAACCGGTATCCACAAGTAAAAAGGACGTCTGCAACAGCAGAAGGCACAAAAGGACGATAACGAAGAGAAAATTCTTCCATCCCTTGAAAACTCCAACAGCTTCAAGGCAATCGGTGGTATCAAGCAAACTGTTAGGACTGGCCTGGTTCTCATTCATTTTATATCTCCCTAATTCAGTATTCAATATTTAACGTACAAAATTACCGCCGCGCATCATACAAACTCAGACTCGCGTTTGTTTGATGCGGTTTCCATGATCAATCCACCCATTATAAATTGTCCCGGTCATAAGTGCAAAGAAATATTTTTTTGAGTTGATCAGTTCGATCACCCTATCGAGAAAAGTAGCTACAAGGACAAATAAACAAAGACATCGCCTTTTTCTTTTGACGGGCATCATTTTTATTCTCCGATTTGGCGGAAACTGCCCCTGGCGGCTTCTATCGTCCTTTCGATGTCGTCCGTGCTGTGAGCTAACGAGACAAACATCGCCTCATAAGCACTTGGAGCAAGATAAATCCCCCGCCCGAGCATCCCGGCAAAGAATTTTTTGAACCGTTGGATATCGGTAGATTGCACATCGGCGAAAGTCCGCACCGGCCGGTCGGTGAAGAAACAGCTCTGAATCGAGCCTACCCGATTGATTGTCACGGCAACGCCGGCCTCTTTCGCCGCTTCCGTCAGGCCGGCCTCAAGCATTGCCGCCGAAGATTCGAGTTTCTCGTAGCAACCTTCTTCGGCTAAAATATCGAGCGTAGCATTCGCCGCCGCGGTTGCAATCGGATTACCTGACAGGGTCCCCGCCTGATAGACCGGCCCGGTCGGGGCCAGTATGTCCATAATATCGACCCTGCCGCCAACAGCCGCCGCGGGCAGGCCTCCCCCGATGATCTTGCCGAGGCACGTTATATCCGCTTTGATGCCGAAACGCTCCTGGGCGCCGCCGAGCGCGAGACGAAAACCCGTGATTACCTCGTCAAAAATCAAAAGCACATCGTCGGCGTCGCATAATTCACGAATCGTCTCCAGATAACCTTCCACCGGGGGCACCACTCCCATATTCGCGCCCACGGGCTCAACCAGAACCGCAGCGATTTTGCCTTTGTGCTTTGCGAGCGCCGCCTTGATCGCTTCGATATCGTTATAAGGAACCACAATGGTCAAATTCGCGACCGAATCCGGAACGCCGGCGCTTGAGGCGATGGCGCTCTCGGCCAGGCCGGAACCCGCAGCGACCAGCAAAGAATCGCTGTGCCCGTGATAGCAGCCGGCCATTTTTATGATGATGTCCTTTTTGGTATATCCGCGGGCCAAACGGATAGCCGTCATGACCGCCTCGGTACCGCTGCTGAGAAGACGAACCTTCTCGATCGAGTCGAAGGCAGCGATGATTTTCTGCGCCAGCGCCGTTTCGGCCAGCGTCGGCGCTCCGAATGATGTGCCCTTTCGGGCCGCGGCCTCGACCGCTCCAATCACGCTCGGATGGGCGTGGCCCAGGATCATAGGACCCCACGAGCCGACATAGTCGATGTATTCATTGCCATCGATGTCAAAGATTTTGGAGCCTTTTGCACCGGCGACAAAAACCGGACCCATATCCACGCCGCCAAAGGCCCGCACAGGCGAATTAACGCCGCCCGGCAGAACCCGGCAGGCCTCGGCAAAGGCCCGGGCTGATTCTCGATATCTGTTTTGATTTTCTTCCATTTCGCCTGCTATCATAAGAATATCAGCAAAATAATCAAACGATTTACAAAACATGGCCGGATAATCCGGCCATGCATAATCGGCATCAGTACAACCTGTTTATGCGATTACGGCCCGATATAGAGGTAGTCAGCCGGATTGGGCAAAGTTTTCAAGAAAATCTGCGGAATTTGACGATATTTACTGGATAGAGAAAACTTATTTGTGCTATAATCGTATATAGATATAGGCAGGCTTGAATTTATTATATTTTGAGTCGTTATCATATTTGTTTGTTTTATCATATCCTGAACCCGCCTGCCAAAGTGAAGGTTCTTTTTCATTCTGGCTTAAACCTTATGAGTCGAGGACAGTTTTGCGCACAAGATTTGCGCCCTTATGGAAGACAAAACAAATAGGCAGGTTTGAAAATCTTATCATAATTTAAGTTGTTATCATATTCACTTGTCGTTTCATATCTTCGACCTGCCTGCCGGATGTTCGGCTTGGATTCTTATGACACAAGCGGCCTTAAGGGCGGCTCGCCCCGATTGCGCGGAGCCTCTCGGCTGGTCCGGTTGTATGAGTTTGCTTGAACCGACCGTTTTTGAGCGGAAAAAACGAAACATGGAGATT
>Ga0210003_1001236_pt1 | contig 22712 bp, 20 predicted proteins | sample LantaG_FD_182804 | JGI IMG/M metagenome (GOLD analysis project Ga0210003, IMG submission 182804) | Deep subsurface microbial communities from Baltic Sea to uncover new lineages of life (NeLLi) - Landsort_02402 metaG (SPAdes) (version 2) | ecosystem: Environmental > Aquatic > Marine > Oceanic >... | reverse complement strand
ATACAGTAAGCCCTCTTCCTTTTAATATAGATCCATCTGCTTGGGTGTTACTAAATGCATATATACCAAAACCACTTGGACCTGCATCACCTTGAGGTCCTTGAGGTCCTATAACTAATGAGTCTCCTATATCTACTTTAATTCTATTATTTTCAACAAGATCCGGATCTATCGAATCTGTTTCAAATCTGTTTAGCCAATCAATACCTTGTACTATTGATAAGTCAACATATCCATCATTTACGGTCAAATCTCCAGAATTGACATCATCTAGAATGTCAACCTCTTCTAGTACTTGTACCCATAAATTAACAGGTATGTAATAGTACTCTAGATTAGCAACCGTCCTAGTAAGAATGAACTTTCCTGAACCACTTGTGTTTTTTAATCGTTTAATTATTGCCATTATGGTATCCTTGATATCCATAGAACTACTACCATGTCTCTGGCGTTAGTCCCTTGGTCTCTATATATTATTTGTATCCTGTCACCTGCATTAAAAGTAATGTTGTCTATATTTAAGTCTACAGCTTGAGTGGCTACCCCTGCTCCTGTACTTATGTTTACTGTTTTTATTAATGTTCCGCCTATACCTCCGTCATATATCTCTAAATCGCATTCGACACTATTTCTATTATTAGAAAAAGTAATTTCATTGAGTTTAGTATTAACTGGAAATACTATTGGAGTTTGTGGAGTCAGGTGGCTATATGATACTAAATCGCCATCACCCATTAGACCATTTTGAACTAAGGCTAATCCTGCTCTTGGAAATCCTGCAGCAGTATCTCTAGCCTCTTCTATTGCTGATTGAGTGTCCTCTGATACAAAGTTATTTGTATCATTATCAAAAGGAACCTGCTCTGCTACTGGTGTGAATTTATCTCTTTCAGCCATTATGCTCTCTCAGCTCCTCTAATATTAACAGTTCCTGATTCGGACAGTACAAAAACTGCTTGAGATCCTGTTGCCTCATATGATTCTTTTGCATTTTTATATTGGATAAAACCTTTTGATGCTATATCCCCTGCTGTAGGAGTCTCACCTTCGTCGGCAAAATATATATAAAACTTAGCATCTGCCTGAAGAGTTATAACTTTTCTTTCAGCAAATGATGTAGCTCCTGCTTTTACCTCAACCGGAGTTGTAGTTGTAACCGCAGCTAATATAAATTGTTTTGACGGACCATCAAGAGGTTGTAGCATTATTCTTCCTTACCTTCAGAAGCTTCCACTACCTTAGTAATTTCCATAATGTTTGCGTCAATTTTAGGAATAAGCTCTTGTTGAACAAAACTTAGTAATTTGAAATATTTAATAACTTCTTGTGTGTTTAATTTAAACTCACCTTTAGATGCTATCATATTTACGAACTCTATTAATCTTTTCTTGTCTTCTTCACTAAATTTATTTTCCATAAGTAATTCCTTTTATTTACCATACTAGCATAACAAGAGGGGCTTTGTCAACCCCTCAAGTCATTTAATTTAGCTTAATTCTAAAGTTCTGATTGCATGACCATTTTTACCTGAATCATAATAAACATCAACAGCAGCTCCTGCTCTTAATTCAACATAAGATCCCGGTGAAACTGGAAATCCGTTAGTTGCATCAACACCTGATCCACCAATGTACATTTTTCTATTGTCATTGTTGTAGATCGAAAGGTATTTTCTAGCAGCCAAGTTAGAAGCTACAACTTTCTCAGCAGTTCCTGCAGCAGCTAAAGTATCAGCAGCAGAAAGAATCGCTGTGTCAGCTAAAGCAGCGTCATTAACAGAAATCTCGTTAGAGATGTTAACGTCTAATGCTTGATCTCCTCCAACTAAAGTTGAAGTTAAAGCTGTACCTGCACCATCAAACATGTGAGAAGCAATTGAGTCACTAACAGCCGTGATGTCACGAATGTCTAAGTCAACAGCATCTACAGTAATTGAGTTACCACCGTCAGCGATGTTAACGTCATTTGTGATACTTGTTACAGTACCAATGTCCCATACACCTGATTGAACAGCGTTAATAGTCTCTAAAGCAGCTAAAGTAGCAGCATCTAAAGAAACTTCTGATCCACTCACATCTACTTTGTCCGTAGCAAAAGCTAGGTCACGAATGTCAAGGTCAGTTGCTGTAACGGCAATTGAAGTGTTTGATAAATGCACGTCTAATGCAATATCACCATTTTCAGAAGTTGAAGTAAAGAAACTAGTCCCATCTCCAAGTCTAACTGAATCATCAATGTGAGATAAGTCTACCTCAACATTTACACCATCTGCAATACTTACATCTAGTGCCTTTTTTCCTCCAACGTCACTATGCGTTAGCAAAGTACCATCGGAAGCTCGTAAAAACGCCCCGATGCTGTCACTGTCTGCAATTGTGTTCGCGTCAGTTACGTCAAAAATTAACTGGTCTTTCATAAAAACTCCTTATGATCTTTCTCGTTTATCGAGAAATTTTATTTCCATGTGATTATTTCCATTACTATATTATTCTTTGTGCCTTTAAAATATATTGTATCTTTTCCTGTTATTATTTCTAATGATTCTTCTGTATATGTAGATCCCGGACTTTTTGTTAATACTGCACTTCCTGAAGTCCAACCTACTGTATATTTTCCTTGATGATCTCTTATATTCATCTGTATTCTTTTTGTTCCTAATGGTAGAACCTGACTATACTCTGTACCTGCTACTGCCATATCTACGTTATAGATTACCGGATCTTTCGAGATCATTGGATCTAAACTTACTACTGCTGTTACAGTTACTTCATCACGCTCAACATCAAAACTTGCCGTATATGGATTAAATAATAATCCTTTTAGAGTGTTACCGCCATATATAGGGCTTCCATTAGCGTCATAATCTAAATAAACTTCTCCTACTTGAAAACTATCACCTTGAGTTACTCTCGTAGTTAAGAATCCTGTAGTTCCAACATCTATTGGAGCTGTTTGTCCAAATTGCATATACTCTAATTCTAAGTAAGCAGCAAGTAGTCCATTATGAGTCACTGTAAACTCATCTATAGAGTCTAATACTAACTTAGTTGAATATGCCACTACCGAAGCAGGATCATTATTCACAAGTATAATAGGAGTTTCTACATCACCAATTCCCGGTGCTACTCCTACTCCACTTACTACAAAGTAAAATACATGAGTTCTTTTAGTTAAGTACTCTTGTAAAGTGAAATATGTTCCTGCTAAATCTCCGCCACTATCAGCTCTGAAACTTAGTTTATCTGTAGACGGCGCACTTGCTTGCCAATACTCTACATGTGTTGGTAATCCATTAGCATTAGTTTGTTGAAAGAAATGAGTATACCCTTCTTTAAGTATCGCATTTGTTCCATAAGTTCGCAAAGCAGATTGTAGTTCCGAAAAAGAACCTTTAAGTGTTTGAGCAGAGTCCAATTGAGTCTGCTTAACATTTCTAAAATCTAACTTATTGTTAACCTTATTACTACTCATTAACTATTCCTTAATTACTAGTTGTTATTGCTCTAAATCTGAGAGTGCCGCCAGAAGTCAAATTACTTGATGTATATTGCATTTGACCTGCTGCTGTTATATCAAATTCTATTCCTGAGTCATCTCCAACTGCTTCTACTGATATATCCCATGATCCTGCTTTTTGTATTCCTTCTATATCGAACTTCTCATATAAGCCATCTCCAGATCTATCTATAGAAACCTGAGCTTCAAAAGATCTTGTTGTAGCGTTTGCAAAAGAAAATCCTGTTATGTCCGTTAAAACTGCTATATTATTTACTACTGCAAATGATTGTTCTAGTAAATCTCCGCCGCTAAATCCTACATAAGCTTTCATTGCCGCTACTGAAGGTGCTTGAACAGTTTCATTACCTGCTGTAGAGTTAACTACTGCTGCTGTTTGCGCTCCTGCTGCGTCTACAAATGCTGAGTCATTAGTTAGAGTTGAAATGTTATCAGCAGGTTGAGTTGCCGATAAAGCCTTAGCTTCTACATCGTCCAAATCTACTGCTTGAGTTACTGTTATAAAATCTACTTTAGTTAATTGAGCAGGACTTGCATACTTATTTGTAGCACTTTCCGTCAAATTATCTGTATCTTTTGTAGCTAATCTAGTATCAAAATCACCATCAAAATTAGCAGCAATGTATTTTTCAGTATCGAGTTCATTTATAGCCCCTTGTACTGTTGTAGCCGCGATGTTTCCTGCCGCTACATTTGTTATTTGAGCTGCTGCATGTTTAGCAGGATCTGTGTTTAAATGTGCTGTTAGGTTATCTTCTACTGTATTTGTGCGACTTGCTAATTCATCTAAAGATCCATCAACATGAGTAGGTAAAATATCCCAATCTAGTGCTGTAGCCGGACCATATGTAATCTCAGAAGCATCGTCTTTTTCTGCAACTCTCGCCGCTACATAATCTTTTACTGCTTGAGATCCCGGAATATTATTATTATCAACTGCTGCATCTAAATCTATTGATAGAACACCTGCTTTTAAATTATCTACTTCTAAGTTGCTTATTGTATTGTTATCAGCGTCTATCGTCTTGTTTGAGACAGTTTGAGTATGAGTAGCTGTGATTATCTCAGATTGTGACCCGATCTCTCCTAGAGTCATTTTAGAGGCTGTAGTGCTGTCATATCCTAGTTCTACATCTGTAGCGTCCGACATTTCAACTGTGATACCGGCATTACCTGCATCTGCAGAAGCTTGAGTTCCGCCATTATTGATTGTGATATTTGCATCAGTAACATCTAATGTGTCCGAGTTTACAGAAGTTGTAGTTCCGTTAACTGTAAGATCTCCATCAATTGTTAAGTTATTAACTCCAGTTATATTGTTAGAGTCATCTACATCAATTCCTGTCGCCTCTACATCTACTCCTGAAGTTCCAACACTTTTTACAAGCTTGTTATCAGTCATAGGAGTTGCTGCGTTAATCTTTGTATCTAACTCATCTTGAATCTTTTGTGAAGACCATAGTGAAGTTGTAGTTGTTGTAGTGTCGTCGTGTACTCTATGTTGATCTACTGCATGATTTAAAAGATTATCGTGATTAATCTGAGTTTCGTCAACATCTACTTCTAAGATTTCTGCGCCACCCGGTAGTGTTGAAGTTACAACAACTTTCGTGGAACCTGCCTCAATCTTTTCTTCTAGAAACCCCGGTAATGAGTCGTCGCTAGAGATTTTAACTCTACGATCATCGCTACCACCGGCTGCATCTAAATTTATACTAATATAATGATTTGCCATGTTAAGGTCCTTTTAGTGTCTTCTTCTCATATGAATGGTTACTAAATTTATGTCAATAGATCCAGTTACTACTGTTACGCCTAATCTCATATAGTGAGTTCCAGAATCCTGTAGGTCGTATATTACAGTTCCTGATGGATCTGTTATAACTTGCAATGATTCAGATATTGGCGCATAATTTACTCCGTCCAAACTTACTTCTAAGAATACCGTCATGCTAACATTTGTACCATTGTTATAGTTCATTTGTATTGCGAAAGCATCTTCTTTATATGTAATGTCCGAAGCTCTTGTTACGAAATCTGTATTTACTGTTGTAGACGTAGTTATTAGCTCGTCTACTAAGATCATATCCAAAACCATATTACTTCCCCTTCTTAATTTCAGGGAGTTTAACTGAAGCTAACATATCTACAATAAAAGCTAACATTTTATATGCTTTACTATCCATAATTCTATGAAGTCTTTTATCATCATCTTTCTCAACAGATAACTCAACGTATCTTGCTAGTATTTTAAACACCGGCTTAAATACGATTCTTGACACTACCATTACTGCAACTATATGTTGCATCCAAGGGTATTGTTGTAATATCCATGCTGCTTGCTCTATCATTTTAACTCCTATTTGTAGTAATATGTAAATCTATGTATAATTACTTCATTATCTCCACCATCCATAAACTCTTCAGGATGCTTTCTTCTTAAAAAATGCTCGAAGTCTTCTATTTTTACTGTATCTGGACTTCTTTTCATGTCGCTAGTAATGTTCCTTAAATACTGGCGATATTCCATGTATATCTTTCTTGCTTTTTGAGGGGTCGGAACATCTGATATGAAGAGCCAATCTGTAGCCGCAAGAATTCTATCTCGCTGTCTTCTTATATCTTCTAGCTTGAACTTCAGCCTCAAATCTTTTTGCGCCTCATCTACTTCTTCTAGTTGAGTCATTAATCTTTCTGCTTCTTCTCTATCATCATTTGCTACGATGTTGTTATTGAAGTGAAGTAAAAGGTTGCTAATCTTTAACTCCGAAGCAACTAGATTACGATCTTGTAGAGCCGCTAATCGCGACTCTAACTGTGGTTTCTCTTGAATTTGTTGCGGCGTTAACTCTTTCAATCTAGCTTACCTTTTTAATTTTCAATGTAGTATAAATCTCATCTACTCCGAAACTTGATGCAATTCCGAACCCGTCACCTGCTTTTGTCGTACTGCATCTATGCTGTATCTCAAAAGTTATAGAAGATGTTATCTCTATAGTACTTTCAAGATTTGCTAAATTTTCCACTATGTTACCCTGATCACAATATCTCGATTGTCCTATGATAGCATCTGCTGAGTTCGTAATATCTCTAAGTTTTAGTTTATGGTAATTTACTATAAAAGCAGGAGCAGAAGCCTCTATCTCATATTTACCCGGGGATAAAGTTACCTGATTACTACTCAAACTTACAAACTCAGTATCACCTTCTAGCGTATTTAAGTCCCTAGTTTGCCAAGCTCCGGCTGTAAAAGTACCACCTGCTGTACCACTTGATTTAACATCCTTGATATAAGCTGTGCGAGGTGTAGGGACTCCGAGAAGATCTCCAACTCCTATTTTAGAGATTGTGAAGGTTGATATAGTAGTACCATCAGCTCCGCCATCACCGTGAGGTCTGATAATATCACCTTTAGTCAATATACCTGACCAAGAAGCTGTTCCTCTAAATCCTCCGGTAGCTACTGTGTCCATCATGTTTAATCTATCTGATGAATTAATTGATTGAATAGATGTTATTAATTCTGTACTATTTAAACTTATCCCAACTGGAGTAGTATTGTTAGACCTAACATCTGTAGAACTCACCATATAAACACCATCTTCATTAATCGTAAAACTAGCCCCATCAGTTGCACTATCAGCATATGTAATAGCATTTCCTAAGTTAGCTACTTCAGTTGAGAAGCGGCGAATCTTATTATTGATACTACCATGACCGTTACCAGTATGAAGTCTTATCATGCTGTTTTCTGCGTTACGAGCGTTGTATGCTACGATGTGTTCTGAAGGCTGTCTGTAGTCTGAACCTTGTCTAGAAATTAAGATATTAAAATCTCTATCAGCTAAAGTAACAGAGTCATTTCCGGTCTTAATTACTATAGTAGAAGTAGTAACGGAATCAACAAAAGCAGATAGACTAGTTGTTGTTGTATTATCTTCAGATCCCAATACAACAACAGGAGCTATAGAGAAAAAGCCACTAGTTAAAGTTATTGACACAGTACCTAGAGAACTTCTACTAACGCTTGCTATAGCATTATTTCCACTACTATCTAAACCACCTTGAGAATCTATAGCTGCTGTACCATTATTAGTAATTCTAGCACTAAAATTATTCTCATCTTGAACATCTTTACTTACAAAAGGATTAGTACTCATCTGAACATCATCAATAACTAAGATTGCACCATCATTTTCTACACCTACTTGAATTCCCCATGCTAAGTTAGCACTACCACTTGGTACTGGAAACTGCACTGAGAATCTTTGAGCCTTTGAAGCTGCTCGTAAAGTGTTTGAAGCTATTGTCATAACTTCTGATCCTGTATCGTCATATCCTACGATTCTTAGATCCCCATCATTACCATTATATGTGTAGTAAAGTTCGAGTCCTACAGTATTTCCTTGTTGCTTCTTATCAATTGGAATAAGCGGCGACTTTATGAAATCATTTAAAGATCCTGCTGCTTGCGTATATTTTAGTGATTGATCACCAGAAATGTTATTAACTGCTTCTACAGCTAAAGCTCCTGCTAGAACTCCACCATTATCGAAAGCTGCGTCATTACCTGAAGTATAGTCGTCAACTCCTGCTATTTCGAAAGTATCTGTGAAGAATGTATCTAATCCTCCTGATCCTCCGCCTACTGGAGCTAATGCACCGTCTAAAACTTGATACATCTGCTTAGTATCTGTAGCGAAGCACATTTGACCGTTAGCTGCTCCTGATGCATATAGCTCTAGATTAGCCTGAGTGTCCTGTTTAACGTCGCTTCTACTTGGGTTAATAATATCCCCTGAGTAATCATTTGAAGCATCGAGAGTCTTATTTTGTAGCGTCTGAGAGCTATCTAAGTCCACGTTGTTCGGGCTAATACCGCCACTTGAAAATCCCATATTTTATCCTTTGTTGTTGTTTCTTATTTTCTGTAGGAAGTTTCCTTTCTACAATATAGTTGTTGATTTGCCGGGATTTCACCGATATTATTTACCTCTTAGGGTTATTATCTTTTATAGCCTGTCTTGCTGCTAAGTAAGCTTCCATTGGAGCTAAGTTACCGAGTTCTTTCTCAGCCAAAGCTTCCATTAGATTTACGTCTATTTTTGCGAACTCTACCGCTCTAGCTTGGATTGCTAGTTGATTGTGAAGATCGTTGTCTGATTCAGAGTCAGTCTCAGTTATTGTAAGGTTTTCGCCGAACTTTACCTTCATTCGAGCGATATATTCGTCTGCCTCTTGTCTTGATCCTGACATTCCATAAGATCTACCATTTACTTCGTTTACTACTTGTATTTTAATCATTACTTAATCCTCGCTATTGAAAATGAACTATACTTGCCTACAGCAACCAAGGTTCTTGCTACTCCAAGCGTATTTTTAATACTAACCACTTTACCTTTTTCTATGTATCCTATGTAGCTAGTTTTTGCAATGTCTCTATCTACTGTGTACCCATCAGATTTTTCTACACCGTCTATGTTTATACTTAGCTGTGCATTGTCTACAGTAACATAACATGATGCAGTTATGGTATAATAGCCCGAGACAGCAGTAGTATAATCTCCTGTAGATACGTTGTAAGCTCCATGTGTATCAAAGTCTATATCTTCATATATTATATTAGCACCATTAGCAACCACTGCACCACTGTTACTAGTATAACTCGCTGCAACTGTCTCTGTCTCAAGTATTGTCTGAGGTGAAGCTAGTTTTACTATAGATATATGGTGAGCTGTAGAGCTAGTCTGTAGAGTAAAAGCAGCATCGCCTCTTATACTAAAAGTTTGACCTTTATTAAGTCTAAAAGTAGTTGAGAAAGGTTTGTACCTAGTATTTACCGTACTAACCATTACATCTTTATCTCTAACAGTATCTATATATGACAATAAGTTAGAAGCATTACTAGCCGTGCTATAAACTTGTCCTGATATAATATAGTCACCTGTTTCTGGTGCAATAAAAGTTGTACCGTCAAAGCTACCTGTTGTATCTCTAGTTTCTGTAAAGTCAATATTGGTAACATTAGCAGTAATACTTGTACCACCATTACTACTCGCCTCAACAACAATCTCACGTCCACCTAAATCCTCAGACGACACAGCGTTTGCTGACCAACCTTGGATTGGTACTGATGCTGTGAAGGATAATAACTTACCTGTACCATATTGACCTGAACCTGTCTGGGGTACATAAGTTGAATCTACTCCTGTAAGTCTTAGCCCTACATTAATATAAGAATCACCTCCAGTGATCAATATAGTGTGAATATAATCATTCCCATTACTAGCTTCTATTGTACCGACAGTAGTTATAGCTCCTATACTAGAATCTACCTTAAGATTATTAGGTAATCCAAACTGGAACTCTACTGCTGTAGATGTACCTGTAGTAAGTCTAGCACTAATCTCAACCGAATCCCCAACTCGCCTATACTGACAATGATCAATAACTGGTGTACCTATTCCTTGAGTCACTGGAACATAACTTTTCCAATCAGTCATGGCTGCGCCTTTTACGACTTCTCTAGGACCAACCTGTATGTTATCAAGAATAAGCTCTGTAGCTAGAACTCCTGTATCTGCCCAATAAATTTCTAGCGCGTAATCTACTTCTGTATGATCCGTCTGAAATTGAGCGATATGAGTATTTTTACCACCTTTAATATCTTCACCGTTAACTCTAATAGTTTCTGGTGTTCCTGCAGGATCTTTTATGATTCTAACTTGAGCATCGCCATCTTTATAGTTTATGTTTGAAGCATCGATATCAAAGCTGATTGTAAGTTTTTTAGCAAGGTCTGCTGTATCTACTGGATTCATGTCGATTAGTACCGATTGAGTCGAAGCATCTATTGCACCTTTTGAGATCTTAAGCGATCCTGCTCCTCTTAATGGAGCTACTGTTTCGTGAGAGATTACTAAGTTCGTATCTCCTGTAATGTCAGATTCGTCAATGTTTAAATCTGGGTTAACGATATAGTTAATCGCCGCACTACCTGAACCTACTGAAACTAGAGCTGAGTCTAGTACTTGGTACATTAATTTAGTATCTGTAGCGAAGCAAAGTTGTCCGTTTGTTGCTGATAGCGCATATGTCTCTAATTCAGCCTGTGTGCCTTTTTTAACGTCTGATCTTGCAGGATCTATGATATCCCCTGAGAAGTCGTTAGAAGCGTCTAAAACCTTGTTAGAGACCGTCTGAGAGCCGTCTATACTGATGTTGTTAGGTTTTACCTTGTTACTAGAAAAACTCATTATTTATCCTTTGTCTGTTTCGAGAGAGACTCTCATTATATAGTTGTTGATTTATACTCGTCCCATTTACCTAAAGGACACTTTTCTTGCTTTATTTTTGTCTTAGCAGCTAAAAAACAGCCACATTCTTTACACTGGTTTAGTAGGTCGATCCTTTTCGGGCAAGCATTACATATACTTTGCCTACTTTCAGCTACTTGAGCAGGAACCGACTGATCTACACCTTTTGCCGCGTTTTCAGCTATTTTAAAGAGACTTTTAAGCCCACTTTTAACCTTGCTCATCTATTTCTCCTTTTTCTATTGTAGTTAAGATGCTTTCTAACATTTCCACGTTATATCCATCTACCTTACCTAGAAATCCGAACTCATTATCCTCGTCTGCACCTGCTTGGTTAAATACGAAGAACTTTGGCACTTGAATTGGAGCTTTTTCTATGATCTCTCCATTTTCATCTAAGTGGAATCTTTCTATCTGATTCCCCTGTGCATCTAATATTGCGTCCCCATCTTCATCAAATGAGGGACTTTTTACTTTTTCCTTCTCTGTAAACTCTGAGTAAAAGTCATAAACCTTCTCATTATTTAATTGTAGCGTCAAGAATTCCATGTCAAAACTCTTACTCATCTGCTCAAACTTCGGCTTTACCTCTTGGCAAATGCCGCAATGTTCGTGCCAAATAAGCATCACGGTTGTTTTCTCGTTTTCCTTGATGCTGCTAATCTTTTCTACTTCTAATTCTTTCATAATAGTCCTTTATTTTAAGGGTATCATATTAGGAGCGATCTGTCAAGATCACTCCCTTATTTTAATCAAACTCCGTTGTTTCTATTACTGTTTCTGGTAGTTCGCAAAGTTCGACCCATGTTTGAGATATAGTTCCGTTCCCATATAAAATATTTACTGTTTGTTGAAATGTTTCTAGGGTAGTAGATGTAGAGGTAAATGAAGGTGTACTACTGTGTGCTACATAATTGCCAGTTGCAGCATATACCTCACTTATGCTAATGTTATTTTGCCTGATATTTATTGCTTGACCTGCTACAAAGTACGCTTGAACTCTAGCCCTGTATCGACGACCTATAGTTAAATTGTTAAATGTTAAGTCAGCTATATTTCCTGTACTGGTATTATTAGCACTCAAATACTTAGTTTGACATTTAGTTACCTGAGTCTCTATTAGGTTAGCTACTATGCTTTCTTTTGTTGGGAGTTCTTGGATGGTTAAGTAATTTACAGTGTCAAAAGTAGACTGTGTTCCTGTTCCATTTCCTCTTAATTCTACGATGTCTCCTGCGACTAATTTCACTCCCAAGAATTTAAACTCCTTTAAAGTAAAACTATTTTGAGCATTTATTATAAATTCAGAGCCATTTATGAATAGAGATATATTTTGGTAACTAACATTCATACCAACTTGACCAGAAATATTATAATAAGATGATGGCTTAGAGGCAGGTACAGTGAATTGTGTACCATTAAAAGCATTATAGTTATCTTCAATTTCTGTAAAAGAATATGGTGTTACATTAGTAGTAATACTGCCTCCTGTGCTGCCTCGCCCCTTGATTACCAACAAATCATCACTAGCAGTATTCTTTAATACTTCCTGTACGATTTCTGCTTGAGCTGTTGATGCGTTAATGATTGCACCTGTGAAGGATTTGTTTACGTCTGCGCCTTGTTTGGAGCAGCGAATATCAACTTGAGCAGGTGAAGAAGATCCGCTATTTTGATAAGATTTTATGGTAAAACCTGATGTTGTTAATAAGTCTATTGTCTCATTATAATTAACTCCTGCATTTGTAACCGATGCAGAACAGCTAGGCACCTGACTGAATATACCAGAGTTAAATAAGCAATTAATAGTTCCAGTTCCACCTATAGAACAGTTACCGTTTATAAAATCATAATTTTGAGATATTACAACACCGTCTACCGTATTGACTTTCATGCTAAACTCATTCGCAGTCGCAGCAGTCAAATCCGCAGTTACGTTTTCTATCTGCTCGAACTTTCCTATTATAGTATCTCTATCTTCCATTCTAACAAAAGCCATTAGAGAGATTGCTGAGGGTCTGGTTTCATTATCTCCATTGATACCTAAAACTACTGGGTGTAAATATATACCATTACCACCAGCATTAAAAGCTGGCCCAAGCCCACCACCAGTAAGATTTCTATTCCCATAAGCACCAGAAGCATCTCCATTGGGTGATATACTCAATCCATTTGCCGCTGTAGCATCAGCTTGTTTACCACCAATTAAAGTATTATCTGGGTTAACCCCTGCCGTTCCTTCACTAGTAGTATCAACCATACGAGGAAAATAACCTCTCATGTCTGGTAAATTTACACCATCGTTTGCAGTATCTATTGTACACTCTCCGTAAAGAGTTCCAACGTTTCTAGTATAGTCTGGGAATGAAATCTTTTTCACGCATTTTCCGTCTGCTGGAAGATGACCTTCAACCGCTGTATCAAAAAATGAGAATGTTAAAAACCCTGCTTTATCTGGTGAGCTTGTTTTCTGAGTTGCTATTGTGCTTTTAGAGTCTGGGAAGAAGTGAACTGTGAATTTAGCTCCTGTATCGGGTTGCGCATATAGTTCTGCCGCTCCTGCACCACCAGTAGTCCAGTGTATAACTCTAATTTCCTTGGGCGTAGCATCAGAAAATCTAAAGTTTCCTGTAACATGATTTACAGCTTGGTTTGCTGCATCATTAACATAAACCATCCCTTGATCTTCGTATGCGGAGGTAGAACTTAATGACAATCTGTGCGAAGAAGAAACATTGGAGTATAGCAATCCCTGATAAGAAGCTGTGTAGTATCCATCTGTTCGAGGATTATTTATTTTTATAGCTGGTATTTTTGTGTCTGGTTCTGATACATCGCCAATAACATTAGAAGCAACACAATCGGCATCTGCTGGAAAATCACCCCATGAAGTATTATTTCTACTCCAAACACAATTTGCTGCACTGTAGGTTAAACTACCAACAAAATGCGCCTGTGAAACTACTTGAGTCGTTGTGTCTAATTCTAACTCTACCTGATCTAAGTAAACATCCCCTGTTATAGCAGAAGCCGAGCTTATCTGAATACCCATGTTAGTTCCACTCATAACAACTGGAATTAGATATTGCTTCCACTTATTAGTAGATAATACTGTTAAGCTAGAAACTACTACTCCATCAATTGTAGTTGAAACTTGTACGTTATCTTGATCCGTTTTAACCCAAGCTCTAAGAACTCCTTGAAGTCCGTCTAGCTCAGAGTTTAAAGCTGATTCTTGTAAATATGATCCTGCAGATCCTGCAAATGTAATTCTCATAGATTGAGTGTTTACATCAATTGGTAGGAATACTGCCGCGTCTTTTGTAGCTGTTACGCTTACTAAAGTCGGAGTTAGATCTTCGTGATTTGCAAGCATGTTAAATTTGATAGGAGCGTTAATCATTTGATCTTGAGCTTCATCATATTTTAATACTTGACCATCTTTTCTATCTGTAATTGTTACGTCTGTTAATTTATCTAGCTCAGGATTTGCCACTACCTCATCAATTGCTGCTTGAACATTTGATGCTGCGAGACCACTTGTTGCATTATCGTATGTAACGTCTACTGCTGCTGAAACTGCATCTTGAGCTTCCCATGTAGAAGTTGCATTATTATAAGCTAATACTTGTTTGTCTGTTGGTGCTGCTACAGAAACATTATCTAAGTCGTCTAAGTTAATTCCTTGAATTGCGTCAGGTCTTAAACATTTAATTTGAAGTGTGTTAGCATCTTCTACATAAAATAATGGGTTTGAGAATCCAGAAGAAGGTTCAACTAATGTTGCTTGTCCTAATACTGAATCTGATAGCCAGTAAAAACTTCCAACAGTATATCCGTGAGATGGAGCTTCTACTCTTGTCATGTCTGCCATTGTGAAATCATTTCCATCAATCGCTACTACTACATAATATGCTAAAGTCGCTGCATCATTTGCTAATGCTTTTTCATAGTCAGTTCCGTTGTGGAAGATACCATCACCTACAGCAAATCCGTGAGATGCTTGAGTGATTACATATGTAGATCCTGCTAGATCTTTTGCTTCCCATCTTAGGTTTGATACATCATAAATTAATGCTTGTCCGTCTAATGGAGTAGGTACTGAAACATCTGATACTTCATCTAATGCTATCGTATCACCTATTGGTGAAGGTCTTAGACATTTGATCTGTAAAGTGTTTGCATCTTCAGCGTAAAATAGTGGATTTGAGTATCCTGAAACTGGCTCAGTTGATACTGGTAATCCTGCTGTTGCTTCTGATTGAAAATAGTATTCTCCGATTGTGAAACCGTGAGCTGTAACTTCGATTCTTCCAAAGTCTGCCGCTACAAAAGTGTTAGCGTCAATAACTTCAACTACTACATGATATGCAAGAGTTGATGGATCGTTTGCTTGAGCTTGAACATAAATTGTTCCATTATGTAATATACCATCACCTACTGAAAGACCATGACCTGCTTGAGTGATTTCGAAAGATGTTGATCCTCCGCCTCCTACTGGCTCTAATGCGTTTGATATAACTTGGTACATTTTTAAAGTATCTGTTGCGAAACATAATTGACCGTCTGAAGCTGTTGCTGCATAAGTAATTAAGTTTGCTTCTGTATCTTGTTTTACATCTGATCTTACTGGAGTTTCGATTGATCCGGAGATTACGTTTGTTGAATCTAGTGTTTTATTTTGAAGTGTTTCTGTTTTAGCCGGTAGTTCATCTATTTCAGTTTGAAGCTCATTTAAGGCTCCTTGAACGTCTGTAGCTAGTAAGTTACCAGTTGGTGCGTTAGAGATTGCTGATGCATCGTGAGCGTCTACAGCGTCTACTAAGTGATCTGATAAAGCTGTTTCAGAAGCATCTGTTCTCGCCTCTACCTCATCTATTGCTGATTGTACTTCTGTTGCTGTAAGTCCTGAAGTGCTATTATCATAATTGATCTCAGAAGCTTCATTTTGACCTGCTAGAGCCGTTTTAACTGCTAATGCTGATGGTATCTCAGTATCAGTAGCTGCACCGCTTAAATCAGTGTTTAAGACTCCTGCTTTAAGGTTGTCAGTTTCAATATTTGATATTGTGTTAGTATCTGCATCTATTGACTTGTTTGTTAGTGTTTGAGATTGATCTTTTGTGATTACAGTCTTATCTGAGTTACTAAGCTTAACTTTTAAAGTTTGCTCGCTCTCCTCTCCTAGAATATCACTATCTACAGTGATTTCCCCATCTGCCTCTAGAACCGTATCATTAGGTTTAATCCTAATACCTTTACTCAGTTTTCTTCTTTTAATACTCATATTTTCTCCTAAATCCCCATTTCTGGTTCCGTCTATATTCCAGACGATGCTAAGTTAATCGTTGTTTTAATCTATTACGCAAAATAAGCCTCATCCACTTTCGCCGAGGCTGAAAATTTCGCCACTACTGTATCTGTGTTTGCTATTTCTAAATATTTGAATCTAAATTGACCACCGTTTACGTCGAACTCTACCTCTGTATCGTCACCTGAAAAATCTGCACTAAAGTTAATCTCTGTACCGTTATATACACCTTCAATTGAGAAAGCTTCAACTTCAGTAGGTGTTGCGTCTGTGTATGTTCTTGTAATGTGTCCTGTGATAATGATTGATTGAACGTATGCTGTGTCGAATGATAAGTTTGTAATATCTCCGGTTACATACCCTCCAGATGATATTCCTAATAGATTAGTCTCTGTGGTTGGGATATCTCCCGGTCCTGAGATCTGAGCTGCTACACCTGTAATAGCTTCTGCCCAACCTGTAGCCTCTTCGCCGTAGTTATTATCTCCGGTTACTGGATATTCATATATCTCGTCTACGACAATTAAATTTTTAGGCATGATTTCCCCTTTATATCTCTATTATATAGTTGCTAATATGAGCGTAAATCCACCCATAAAATTAGGAGGTTTTTTGCTATTTTAAGTAATTACGGTAAGTTAAACAAAAAAGCCCCGGATTAACCGAGGCTCTGTTTATTGTAAAATTTTAATCTTAAGCTTCAGCTTTGATATATCTTAATTGACAGATCGATGCCGGACGAGAAGTGAATAACGCTTGGTCAGTCATACATCTCATTTCAACTCCATGTTTACCTTCTAGTAACTTGAAGAATTCTTCACCATCAGGTCTCTTGAATGTTACTTCAGTAGATCCGATTCTCTTAAGGTCCTTCTCACAGATGATATAAGCGTATCCTTGCTTAACAAATGTAGAAGCTTTAATTTTGATTGTTCCATTCTGACCAAAGAATTCGATCTCTCTAGCACCTGACTGGTGTTTAGCAGATGAATATGAACTATCGATAACTCTTTTAGAGTCTTGCTCGTTAAGTAAGTCATCCCATTGTTTAGGGTTAACATATACAGAAACTTCTTCTTCCATTAGACCTTTCTCAACCATTGAAGCAATTCCTTCTTCAATTTTAGCTTGTGAAAGAACAACTGGAGTTGCTAATGTACCAACGTCAACGATAGATCCTTGAAATAAAGGCTCGTTAGCATTTGGAACACCAAATAGGTTAACAGTTTCTTCAGAGATAGCGTGAACACCGATAAACTCATTAAGAGTTGCCGGAGCGCCTGCAATACATGCACCTTTGAAAAAGATAACATCTGTAGCAACTATTTCAGCAAGACCAATGTTTCCTGTAGATTTCTTAAGTGAAACTGTTTTATCTTTAAGAGAGTATCCTAAGATTTCATATGCATTTGAATCTCTGTTAGTTGATTTGTCAGCAGAAAATACTTCTACTTTAGCACCAGTAGTACCATTCCAAACACCTGCAGCCCATTCAGAAACTTCGATTTTGATAGCTTCATCATTTGCTCCACCTACACTATCAGTCTTAACAATTCCAAGTCCTGATTGTCCGTAGAACATTTGAACTTCTAATCTGTGATAGATTGATTTAAGCATGTTTCCAACCATAAGGTCCATTGCTTTTTCGATTGATTGTTCACCAGAAGCTGATCTGTTTAATGCTGCAATAGAGATTGCAGATCTTAAAACAAGTTCTCTTGCTTTAACAGAAGCTTTCTTCATTTTAAATTCTTTAGCGTCTTCAAGATCAAATAAAGATCCATCTTCACCACCGTAAGTAAAACCTGATTCTAAAGAAAGGATAACAGGTTCAACATAAGCGTCCCCGATTTTCTTAGATGAGTCATACTTTACAGCATTGTACAATTTAACATGATCTGGTACTAGTTTTGTTACTTCAGACGCGTATCTGTCTTTATATAGACCGTTCAGCGTAGCTACTTCATTAGCCATTTTAATTTCCTTTGTCCTACTTCTTTCAGACATTTAGTTTAGTTAAAAGTTACACGAAAACGACCATCCTATTCTTCTTTTTAGTAAAAATTGGTATTTCAGATCTAGAGCAGGAGTCCGAGGATATCCTGATTGTTCCAAAAATCTCCTTAAACGGCATAAGCAGCTTCTAGAGGTCTCTTCTAAGGGAAAAATTACCCTTCATAACATAGTTGTTAATTTAAAGCAACTGTAATTGCATAAAAAATAATAAAAATTAGCTTTTTCAACAATTACAGTAACTTAGTTATCTAAATAATTCGCTTAGTTTTCTTCCCGGAGCCTTATTTTCTTCAGCGTCAGCAGGTTTAGATGCAACGTCCTTATTAATAGACTTTACATTTTTAACTTGTTCTTTAGCTTGTTGAACTCTTTCTTCTCTAAGCTTTTCGATAAGGTTCTTTCCTAAATACTTCTTAAGAACGTCTGTACTCTTAAATCTTCCTGCAGCTTTCTCATATTGCTGCTTAAGCTGATCCTTAACAGTAGGTAAAACATCCTTTGCTGTCATATCATAACCATTCTTAACTGCCCACATTAGTTCGTTAGCAATTAACCCAATAGTCTCTCTATCTGCTATAAGCTCATCGTCGCTGTCTAAAGCCGCCATAATATCCGTTTGAATCTCATCAGCTAACTGCTTTCTTTGCTCTGATTGCTCTCTTTCTTGTTTCTCTTGAGCCATTCTATCGCGCTCTGCTCTTAATTGTTCAAGCTCAGTATCTCTTTCTGCTGCTGCTTTTTCTTCAGGAGACATTTGTGCTGCTGCATGTCTTTTATTTACAAAATCTGTAACATAAGCCATTTCATCAAAGTCTGGGTCTAGTGATTTTAAAGCTGCGAATGGATCGTTTAGAATATTCTGAAGTCCTGCATTATAAGTCTTCTTTAATTCAGCTAACTCTTGAGTACTTTTTTGACCCTTTGCTGCTAATTGAAGTTGACGAATCATCTCTTCTTCATTGTTTACGTCGATCTCTCTAACTAATTCTTTACCGTCTACTTTGATAGTATACTGACGAATCATGTCTTTGATTTCTTCTTCTGTAGCACCGTCTTCTGCTGCTGCTTGGATCTCATCTTCTAATTCAGCTTCTGTTTCTGCTTGAACTTCTGGCGCACTATCTTCCGATATTGGCTCAGATACTTCTCCAACTGCTTCTGCCGACTCTTCCTGAATGGGCGTACTTTCTTCTACAGCCTCTGCTGCTACTACTTCTTCTGACATTTTATCTCCTTGCTAGTCCTATGGATATAGCATAGTTACCTCGTCATTATGATAGAGGTTTAATTATTGTCGTTTTCTAATTTCTTTAGTCGCTCTTCTCTTTCATGAGTTTTCTGATCGTAGCCTTTAGGTTTTACTCCAAAAGTTCTTTGACGAGATTCACGTTTAAATTCTACACCTAAACTTTCTAGATCCTCTCTCGCTTCTTTTTTCAATACGTTCATGTTTTTATGCTTGCGACTCTTTTTTGTAAATTCTTTGTTTCTTTCGTTACGGATATAATATTCCATATCTTCTTCATTTATAATTACTCTATAGTTTGCGCCAGTTTTTTTTGACGTAAACTTTCTAAGAGATATTTTACATCCCGGTCTACTATCGTATTTAATGTAACGTATGCGGTTACTTGCCATTATAGGTCCCCGGGTTCTTGGGGCATATTGTCAGGTAGTATAGTCCCTTGACCTGCCGGTTCAGGCATATTTGGCATACCTGCTGCAGTAGAATCTTGTGGAGCCATCATAGGAGCATTTCCTTGTTCCATAGGTATTCCGCCTTCTTGAGGAGCCGGTGGCATTGGAGGTTGTCCTCCTTGTTGTCCCATATTTTCCGGCATAGGAGCAGGAGCTATAGGAGTTTCACCATTCATTTGAAGAAGCGCAGGATCTGTTGTACGAAGTAAATTAACATGCTCTTGAACATGATCTAATACTAGTTGTACTAATTGAGGATCTTTCTTAAGCTCCGTATCATTTAAAACTTCCATATGCTCTTTTATATGCATTGAGTGCTTCTCTGACCATATTGCTTGCTGAGGATCTCCGTTTACCATACCTTCATTTTCTGATTTAATTAGAGTTAAGTTGTCGATCTTACCGTCTGTTAGGTAGTCCAAGTTTCCAGTGTTTAATACCATTAAGTATTTATCAGCATTATCAATTAGACCCATCTGTAAAAGGTTTTCTGCTACTTGCGCTCTACCTGCTGTACTTTGCATTAAAGCATTTCCTGCGTCTACAATTACTCTGTTGATTGATGTGATATCATCTGACTTAAATTCTTTCATTTCTGAAGTATTATTTATTCCTGCAATTGCTATCATTCTTGGAGCTTTTGCAAAGTCTTTTAGTAGGTTAATTAATCCGGTCCCTACATCTTCTAGTAAGCGGATATATGATTGCTGTAGTCCTGATACAAACTGTAAAGCTTGCGACTGAACAAGTGCTAATGCATTACCAGATCTTAGTGATTGTTCTGGATTACCACGCGCTACTGAGTTTACTCCTGATAATGTCTCCATAGTCTTTTCTAATAGATTCATCATCTGATAAACTTCTGGACTAGTTGCTACCAATTGTAATGGTTCGGGTTTTCCAAACTGAGCGTTGTACTTTAAGAACTGCATACCGTCACCAACATCTTCTGGCTCAATATCACAACCTCTAGGAGCTAGGATACTTTGGATACCAAATGCGTTAATGTTTGTTGCTGCTGTTGAATATAAGCTGTTAAGCATTTCTTGTAGTGGTAATAAATCAAACATATCAGAGTATCCATAAGGAGTTCCAATGATATTTGAAGGTGTAATTCTGTATACTGGTAATCCGCGATATGGGAGAACTGTATCCTCTAAGATGACATCTTCGTTGCAGTACATGAAATAGTTTCCGTCTGGCATTGAAGCTGTTCTTTTGTGAAACATCTCGTATATGAATACGTCTGAAGTTTCATTTCTCTTTGAGTAAGAAGCTGAGTTCTTAACTTTCATCTGCTTATCTACTGTATCTAGTTGGATTATCTTTTCATTAAGCTCCGGATATTTTGCCGCTAAATCATATTTGTTAATTTTAGATCTAACTAGAACCCAATCGTTTTTGTCATAATATTCTTTTGTTGCATCAAAAACTACATCGTATGGAGATACTAGTGAAAACTCTACATCTCCTTCGTGTATATTAAATCCGTCCAGTAAGTTCCCTTTCTCATCTAAAGGATTTCCTTCCTTATCTGTTGAGAATATGGAATTAGGATCAGGCTCCACTACGTCGTGGATTTCGCCCTTATTACTATTCCATTCAAGTTTTACATAACCTGATCCTAGGACTATTGCATATTGTACTGCATCTTTTAAAACTTCTTCTAATCTCTCTTCTCTCATATAATAATCAAGTAAACCATTACCTAGCTTTGCTTGTATCATTGATTTTCTATCTGTATTCACGGCTCTACATTGAAATGCAGGTCTAGTACCTGTTACCATAACATGAATATGACGCGCTAAGTTTCTGTAGTGATTTACTGCCAGATTTACTAGTTCGCCGTTTTCTCCACCAAAAGATATAGCATGGTCGCCATTTCCAGATGATCCATAATAATCTCCGTAATATGCCTTATACGATCTCTCAATCTTATTTAAGTAATTAGAGTCATTTATTCCTGCGAACCAATCTGCTGATTTCTCTCGCAATACTCTTACTTTAACTTCAGGCTTATCTGCCGCAAAATATACATTGTTCATATAGTTCCTTTTTAGTACTTGTTATAATATAGTTGCTAAAATGTATTAATTATTTTATCTCTTTTTTCCAATATTCATTATTTTTCTCATAGTTTCAGCAGTTTGCGAGTTTCTTCTAGCCTTTAATTTTGCCGATTGGTATGTATCTGGTCCTATATTTACCCCATATCCTACAGGAAAAGGGTTTCTATAAGCATGTATGTTTCTAATTAGGTAATATAAAGCTGGTATAGCATCCACATGTCCTCCCTTGATAGTTTTATCGGGTGAATCATTTAAACGCTTAAAATCGCTTCTTTTGCTGTTCCACTGACCATATTCTAGGTGGTATATAAGGTGCTTACATCGTTCATGAATCCTGATCCTACCTTGACCCATCCAGATCTTCATCTCATTTATAGCACCTGCTTTATTATCTTTCTTTGTAGGCATAAATTGAATATTATGTAGTTGGCGTAAATCGTTGATTAGTTTCAAGTCATTATCCATAACTCTAAGGTATGGTTCGGTATTTTGACCATCCTTGAAGAATCTAAGCTTCTCTTTTTTCTTGATCTCTAAAGCTAATGCTTCTGTAGTCATTGTAGCCCCGGACATTACCAGTTCATCTGTAATTACTAGAGTGGCATTTTTAAAATCATAGTATCCAAATAACATCACCGTTAAATCAACATAACCAATATCTGCCCCTATATAGAAATCTGTATGCTCCGGAACCTCATAATCTGACACTACAATATTATCCTTGTTTAGCGCGAATTCTGCACATATTGCCGATTCTGTGTCAATCGCAACTTCACACATATACTC
>Ga0210003_1001235_pt1 | contig 22721 bp, 21 predicted proteins | sample LantaG_FD_182804 | JGI IMG/M metagenome (GOLD analysis project Ga0210003, IMG submission 182804) | Deep subsurface microbial communities from Baltic Sea to uncover new lineages of life (NeLLi) - Landsort_02402 metaG (SPAdes) (version 2) | ecosystem: Environmental > Aquatic > Marine > Oceanic >... | reverse complement strand
CAGCCCAAAACATTTGGGCTCAAGAGAGGCCCAAGGATCCCTCCCTTACTAATTGGGGGAAGGGTCATGCGGGAAAACCCTTCGCCACTCGCCGCGTTAGAGTTACCACACCAGCTACAGACTTAGGTATAGAAAAAGGAACAAAAACTAATCACACTACAGCCACAAATTTTGAAACCAAAAGGGATCCACAGAATGGGTGGACTCGTTCAACGGCTCAGGTTAAATCTAAAGGTCCTATGGCGATAAAAAGAAGAACCTCAGTTAGGGGTAAAATTAAAAATGATGATGGTACGACACAGCAGGTAAATGTAAAAAATTTCCCCACAAGACATTCAAACAGGAAATAAAAGATATGAAAAAATCAACAAGAAAGGGTACTCGTCAACAGACTGAAGCGGAAGCGGAAGAGATTAAAAGAATAAATGGTAGAAGGTTTCCCAAAGCCTTTAATCAGGAGGCTCATGAGCGTAAGCGTCACCCTGATGGAAGGGTTATCCAACCTAAACCTACAACTGAATCAATCGTTAATTCTTATAGAGATCTTGGGTATCTTATAGCTGAGATTGGTAGAGCTAACCCTAATAATAGTCCTGATAATAGTCCTAGTGAGGTTCCTGGTATGTTTACAGGAAAATTTAAGAAGTTGAAGAATTGGATTCAAGGAAAACTAGCTTCTAAAAAGAAACCCAAAGCTTGGTCTGAGAAGGAAAGAGCAGACCACAGAGAAAATCCACAGAGGAAACCTACTTTAGATGATGCTGTTAGAAAAGCTAAACCTTATAAATCTTCTTCTCCCGAACAAGATGCTTTGGATAAGGGGAATGATGCCATAGATAAAAAAGATGGCAAGAAAAGGGGTCCTACTAATAGAGGTGGCATCGACCCCAACCTTTAAAGGTTCTCTAACTCGTTAGCGAAGTAGAACTTAGTAAGATCCATCAGACTCTTAGGCATATTCTCATCTAGAAGGTGGTGCATGATCTTAGTGTCCCACACATTCTTTGTGTAGATGCCATGGTTTATCAAGAACTTAAGATCAAACTTAGCATTGTGAAAGACCTTCTTGTTCTTGGGGTTCTTCAGAATCCTACTCAATAACTTCCAAACCCTAGCATGGTCAGGCTCACCCTTCCTGAAGGGACTATCTTTGTGATCCAAAGGGATAACTATATTAGCCTCACGCGAACTGATAGAAATGGTTTGTATCAGATCGGTTAGGAAATTAAGTCCAGTAGTTTCGATGTCTACTGCTAAAGTCTCCTCTGTATCCTGTAGCTTAACAGCTAAAGCTTCTACCTCTTCGATCTTTGTGAGGACTTTGTAGGAGAAGTCTCCCTTAACTGTTCTTTCGAGTACATATTTTTCGTATGCATTTCTGATGTCGGTTTTGAACAGGATAGTGTGACGAGGTTCCTTAATACAGGAATAAGGATGAAATATAGGTACAACAATGCAACTGTGACCTCCAGCAGTAGTGAATTCATAAGACTTTCCTCGCTTATTTGTGATGCCACTCTTCCTGATCAGCATCTTCATGGCTAGATTCCCACAAGGGAATACTAGCTTAGGTTTTACTTTGTCAATCGTAGCCTCTAGGTGGGCTCGACACAGAACCATATTAGCTGGTGACATATCAGCTTCCTTAACTGAAGGACACTTGACAGAGCCAGCCATCTTGTAGTCTTCTTTATAACACTCATCAATAAGATTGATCTCAGGCTTAGAAAAAGGTGAGATGGAACCTAGCTTGTAGTTAAGGGAATCAGATAGGAATAGTACTGGGGACTCATCAAGATCCTCATAATCCATAACTGAATGGCACGGTTTACTTTTTCCCAAGACAGTACAACCTTCGCATAGAGGATTATCCCCATGGGTTTTATGTCCTGCATATAATTTATCGAGATCGAACATGGCTATAATAGGTTATGGCTAATCATTACATAGATAACGAGAGATTTGAAGAGATCATCATATTATACCAGAAGGATCCAGAAACTCACCAAGATGATCTAGTTTCTTTATTTGATTTGTTGATTACCAACATAATCGAATCTTTTAGATTCAAGGTGGACCCTGATGACGCGAAGCAAGAATGTTTCGCCCTAGTACTAAAGACTGTGAAGAACTTTAAGCCTAGGAAGGGGACTGCATTCAACTACTTCACAACCATCGTAGTTAACAATCTAAAATTAATGTACACTCGTAACAAGAAGTACAATCAAAAGATTGAGAACTATATTGACAGGAAGAAAGATGATTTCATCTAACCCTGAGGTTGTCCATAACCACAGGCAGGTAATCATCCGAATGCATACCTCGCTTAGTTAAGCGAACAAGGTGTGGTAGTTTCGTAGTGTTATAAATAATGAAACTGTGTGGCATTCGGAAACTGTCTACAATATAGAGGGGCTGGCCGTTATCAGTATCTGCATACTTCTCTTTCAGCTTGGCTACCAAAGCATTTGAAGTCTTATCCCATAGGGAAACAAACAAAATGTTAAGGGGATCTCTATCTCTCTTGTAGGATCTGATGATCTTATTCAGATCGTTCTCCTTCTTAAGGAAATTTAATTTATACATTACTCTTCGTATTTCTTAGGGGCTTCGGCGTTGTCTACATTGGGAGGAGTCCCAGACATATCATGTTCAAGCACCGCTGTCTCAGCTAACCTAACCTCTCCTTCCGAATCTTCAAAGACGGTGATGCCTGATGCAGCAAGCTCCTCCTTATTCTCGGAGGCGTACTTTTGTACCATCTCTGCAAGCTGTTTGTTGAGAGTCTCAAAGCCTGTAACGAATACGGTCTTAATGAAATCATCATCTGTGAGTTCTTGGGGCTTACACGCTGTTGCGAAGTTCTTGTAGGCTACTGCCTCATCTTTCGAAAGTTTAATTTGTAGTTTCATACGATTTTTACTCCGCTCATCTATGCGGATTCTCCATTGGCTAATATCTAGCTTTACGCTGGTTTGTTCGGGGTCCATCTAACTATTATAGTGTAGGTAAGAAATTATGGAAGACAATTACGATTTTTCTGTGCTAAAGAAAAAGAAAAAGGTAAACAGTAGAGCTAAGGGGTCCACCTTTGAAAGGTCCATAGCCAAGATGTTTAATGATAGATTTAAGACTGCGGAGTTTTCAAGAACACCTGGGTCAGGAGCCTTTGCTACCACACACTCTCTACCAGACTACCTTAAAATTTATGGGGACTTGATTACACCCATGAACTTTAAGTACTGCATAGAATGCAAGAAGGGATACAATAAGGAAAACTTATATAGCCTATACAATTATAGCTCAGACTTCTGGAAGTTCGTGGATCAATGTGAAAAAGATTCAGAGAAATGCCAGAAGATCCCAATGGTAATATTTAAACAAGATAGACAGAAAATTTTGGCTATCGTCCCCTATAATATAATATATAAATCTAATAATTATATTGAAATACACAAAGAAGAAAAAAGATATAAAATATATCTATTCGATGATCTCCTTAAAGAGGATGACTACCTTTGGCTTGATTGATCAAGGTCTCAAGTAATCTCATCTGTCCCACCATGTATTGATACATAGTACCATCTTCAAGATCCTTACCTGTTATACCTGTCGCTAATGGATCAATTGTTCTACCAGCCATAGCAGCATCCTCTTTAGATATTTTCCCTGATACTTGTGGACTGCCTTTATGCCTTTCCATATTAGTTTTGTATTTGATCTCTACCACATCACCCCTTTTGTTCTTAACTTTAAAGAAAAATGTTGTAGTGCCTCCACTAAATTCAATCCTTAAATTGTTGTTTTTTCGTGCCTCTCCTAACCCACGCAGGACCGCATTTTGATTTATTACAATAGCTTTACCACTAGCAGCTTCTTGAGTTACTATCTGTCCCATTTCAGACATCTCCATAATGGTAGCACCAGCTATACGACAAAGGGAGTCGATAGCTCCTTGCCTTTTAACGGGATCATCTCCACCGTAATCCTTTTTAAACCTATAAGCTAAGTAGTCCCGTTTTAAAGATTCTGTTGCTTTTTTCTGATTATCAGGATCTGAAAGATCTACTAATTTCATGTTATCATTAGAATCTTTTTCCAATACAGCGGAATAAAAAGCAGAACCTTTCTGACCATATGGAAACGAGGTTAGCCCTGTGGTTTGAAGAATTTTGGCTACTTGTGCATTATTAGAAAAAACTATTTCTCCATCAGTATTAGTATATGTGGTTTTTGCAGCCATCAAGGTGCAGTTATCATACATTGCCTTAATAGGTGTAGCGTATGTTGCAATTGTTCCTGTGGGTCCTAGGTCACTAGGTTCAAACTGTAAAGAATCATTAAGCTTTTTATACCATGCTCCCTCCTTCAGAGGTACTGAGTTCCCAGTAATCGCAGAACCCATTACAATATCCATAGCCCTATCAAGATTAAGATCTCCAAACTTAACATCAGGGCCTATTGATAACTTATTTCCTGCACTTAGCAAATGTATTTTATCTTCATTATTTGTAATCTTTAAACCTTGATTTTCAATTGCTTTTTTTATAGCCTTCTTCATTGCCTTAGGCGCATTATCATATAAAGCTTTTGGAGTTATCGAAACAACATCTTCGGGATTTAGGTCAAGGGCAGGGGCACCTCGTTGAGCCCGTTCTAGAGAGTTAGGCCCCGCATATAAAAAGAAATTATCAACTTTACCACCGAGACTCTGAGCCGTTCCTCCTGGGATAATGTCATCTGCTCCAAGATCTTTTAATAACCCACCCATCTGTACATATAATTGGGCCATAACCTTTGGAATTTCCCCTTTTGTCGTAAGCGTTTTTATTTGACCCTCAATTTCCTTCATCACAGGGTAGGAATCAATGTCCATTGCCACATTCATGCTAGTCCCTTCCGCAAATTCTTGTAAATCATCAAGAGTACTCTGCATACCTTGTTTAAAATCGTCAATTAGGCTTTTCAGATTCTTCTTCCTGGTTGTTTGGGAAACTCCTCCAACTTTCCATCTTGCCACTTCTGAAAACATACGGGTCATTAGCCCCATGAACCCTTCATTGAATCGCCCCTTAACCTCATTTAGTGCGTTAGTTCCTCCTGGGAAATTGTAAGCTTCAATTTCGCAGTGTTCAAAGCGTTTCAGAATATTCTCCTGAAGAGAATTCTTTTTTAAAACTATGCCTTGGGGTGTTCCTTGAGTATCTCCCTCCTTAGGAGTCCCATCCCCATCAGGATTAGTAAAAAGAACAACCCTTCCAGAGCCAACTGTACCTATCCTATCTTTTACATAACGACATTGATACTCTTCTTGCTCTTCGGTTAGATTATCACGACTAAACAGATCTAAGAGTTCAAAAGTAGTTTCAAAAGCATCTTTAATTTCCTTTTCGCCTATATCTGATTTGATCATCTTACCCTTATCATTAAAACCAGTAAAGCCTATACCCTTAACTAACTTAGATTCTAAGCTCATTTCACGGGAGCCTCCAATATATTGCTTTGTAAGTATCTCGGACCTGCAAATATTACCTTCTAGTACGCCTAGTTCACAAAGCTCCGTTATCTTCGCAACACTCCTTTCCTGTAAAGCTTTAATCGCTTTGGGATTAGCAAACCTGGGGTTATCAGGATCTTCAGCATTAGCCTCATCTAATAAAACACCTAGAGTTTCTCTGCGCTTCTGTTCTGCTTCCTCTGCTAATCTTTTTTGTTCCGCAGCGATATCATCAGCAGTTTGCATTGCTTTATCAACACCATCCTTCTCTCCTGTATCGGCCCCTGCCACAAACTTACCCATAAACTCATTAAATCTATCTGGGTTAGCTTGAAGTTGGGGAGATATTGAAACTGCGTTCCCAGTAACCACCGCTACTTCCCCAAATGGCTTACCTGATTTTGCTTTAATCACTTGTGGTGCTGCTTCTCTTTTCTCCGTGGCTCCTTCACCTCCACCAGCACCGCTTCTAGTAGAAATAGGCCCCATAAAAAAATCAATAGGAACTCCAGCATCTGTAGTTAGAGATACTTTTTTGGCATTAGTTCCCTGCTGAATAGCGGCTAAATTGGCTGTCATAAATGCTACTGCTGCCCCAGCACCCTCAGCCGCTTCTTCTGGGCTGACTGAAATCTTATCTTCAGGTTTGACTTCTTGGGTTTTTCCTCCCTTCTTCCCCTCCTCTGCTTCTGAGATATAAGTAAGTTTAAATGTACGCTTCTTGAGCTTTGTGTAGCTCTCCATTAGTTCTGAGAAGTAATCCATATTATATTATAGCCAAGTTAAACAGGCTCAGTCCGTTTGCAATAACAGACTGAGCCTTTAAATACCTAAACATCAGTACGCTGGTTTAGGTAGGGTTAGCGTAGTTGTAAACATTCATGAAATCATACTTGAAGTTCACGGTGAGTTGGTGGAATGAGTTCGTAGAATAGTTAAACTCTGAAGCTGCCCAACTCATAGGCCAAACCCCATAAAGCTCAATAGTAGAATGGGGAACCATCGTATTATTAAGCATGACCACTGAAACTTTATCAACCTTGAAGGTAGCAGTTTCTGTGCCTCCAGGGCCAGCACCTTGAGTCATCTCACCCGTGATAGGGTCATAAATGCTACGGAAGTAACGCCAGAGATCCGCAGCAGTTTCACGAAGATAAAGGTTATCGAAGTCTACACTAAGCTCGCCAGGAGTGGTCTTGCCAGGGTAGAAAACTTTATCGTTTACACGATCAACAGCGATTGCTTCATTTTTCATTTCCAAACCACTAACTTTCTTAGCAGCAAGAGTTAAATCGTCTCTCTCTGAAACTGAATTAGGTAGACCGAAGAATTGAATCTCAAACTGATATGCTCTTACCGAATCTAGTTGTGTAGAAATGTCGGGGAGGCCCTGACCAGGGGTAAATTTACGGTTGTATTTAGTTTTGTAATATGATGATGCCATTATTTAATTCCTTATAGTGATCCTAACTGTGCCGACTGGTTAGTTAGGTTAATTTCGAATACGAGGATCTCAGCAGTCTTAGTAGGCTTAATGAGAACCTTAGTCCAAAGTTCGTTGCGATCAACCCTGAGAGGAGTGTTCGTAGATGAATCACAAACAACACGGAACTCAGTTATACCTCTTCTTTTACGGATATCGTCTAAGAAGGGATTAAGAACGCCTTCGATTTGTGCCCATGTGAACTCATCATTAGGCTCGAAAACAAATCTTTGGGTAGCGATAAGAATGACCTTGCGAATGAAGATCATAAGTCTTCGGATATTAATTCTATCCAATGCAGTCGGAGACCGCTGAGTAGTTCTTTGACCGAAGATGGTGATGCCTTGCTGAGGGAAAGCAACGATTGGGTTAACCACATTGCCACCACTGTAAAGACTGTCTCTATCTCCTTGGTTGAGTTTCACCTCAACATCCACAGGCTTCGTGAGACGGCCCCTACGGTATCCTGCGGGAGCGAACCAACTATCAGCCACACCATCCGTGTAAGCCATCTGACGGGCTCCGTAGATCGCTGGGTCGTACCAGCGGTCAATCCCATCGAAGATGCTAAACACCTTGACCCAAGGCCAGTAGATCGCAGCGTAGGAGCTATTAATCGCAGCAGTTCTTGAACCACCAGTAGAGGACGATTTACCGTTACTCCAATCAATTGCATCCTGAACAGTTCCAACCGCAACAGGAGGTGATACCAGAGCGAGGAAGTTTTGAGTCTTCTCAGCTAAAGTAATAAGATTATTCTGGACCGATTGGTTTTGAATTCCTGGGACCAAGGCGATACCAATATTGAGGACAGGATCATCCAAGGATTGCATTCCAGTCTTAGGTTCAACAGAAGCGTCTCCAATCAAGGCAGTAGCATTCTCAGAATCTGTTCCAGTACCATTATTCCCACCATATAAATTCGTTGCAAGAGTAGTAGGGATAAGCTTAATGAATCTACATCCTCCTCCACCTAAAGTCGTTACTGAAATCGTTTCTGCGACATTAGTGGTTCCAGGCTCCACCCATCTAGAAGTAACCACAAAATCGTTAGTACCAAAGAGGCTTCCAACCGAACCAGTAAAGCTATCGAGCTTACTTACCGCAACATCAACGCCACCTTTAACCAAGTTTCCTTTGATGGTTTCTGAGGTAGTATTAGTCTCTCCCGTATTAATAACATCTTCAATGAATGAACCTGACCCAACAAAACTACACTTGAAAGTTTCATCTGCTGTACCATTTTCATTAACGCTAATACTAAAGTTATGTGATCCTAGTTCCGTAGTAGAAATACTGTTACCGCTAGTGTCCCCATTCGTCCTTAATCCACCATTATATCCAGTTCCAGGATTTAAAGACTCCACAAGGTAGCCGACACCATTTGTTCCTGTAGCAAGAAGGGTTGAACCATAAACCCGTACTGACGAAGCGTAGATTCCAGATACACCCAGACTAGCATTAGATCCACTAGGAGCCCAGGTAGCCCTTAGGGCTGCTGTACCCGTACTTAGTGGTGTAAATGAGGTTGAGCTACAAGCAGATACGCCAATGGAAGCACCTGATCCAGCATAGGCTCCAACAATGGCTCCAGAGAGACCTAAACCAGTAGCTTCAGCACCAATTTCTCCATCAAAGAAGCAACCGAGATTGTCAGCATCTAATCCACCACCCATAATCTTACGGATCGCTTCGCCTTGGCTAGTACCTGTTCCAGCAGGAATGGAAAAGTCCTTTCCTGCGCCTTCGTTATCATTATACTGTCCGACTCCTGCTCCGTTATAAACTTGAACTCTTAAAGTAAGGGGACTAGCGACACCCCACCCAGCAGTGTAAGTAGGATTACCAGAAACAATAACAGCAGGACAAGAACCAATAGACATGGTTGCGGAAGCATCAGCAGCATCATCCGATGCGGCTCTTACAATATACATACTGTTTGTTTGCTCTAGGATTTCGAGTGCGCCTTCAATAGCTTGACCATCAATAGCCTCACTAGGTTCACCAAAGGTCCTAATAAGGTTACTCTGACTAGTAATTAAAGTAGGCTTATTCGTAGGGCCCTTACTCGCAAAACCGACAATTCCAACAATAGATGTATTGATTGACGGAGCGTAATCTGAAATATCTTTTTCAACGGTGTATACACCGGGACTAACATAATTTGCCATTTAATTTCTCCTAAGCGTTAGAAATCTTAAAAATCCTACGCCGATGTAGGGTTTTAATTTGTTCTGTGATGTAGCTCTCGGGAACTACAAGACTCTCCCCAGGTCTCATAAATCGTTCTTTACAACCTTTTTCAGTACTGAAATAGATGGTAAGGGTTTGTAGACTATCATTTTTTACAATTTTCATAACTAATTCCTTCCTTTATTATGTACTAAGGACACAGTACTTTTGTGAAAACTTTTTTTCAACCACCAGCGAAAACATTAAGGGAACCTGTATCTACAGAGGTACAGCCAGTTACAGCATCCCCTACTCTACCACAACCCTTCCCATTTATAAAGACAGTTGTACTTCCTGTGGTTATACCTGCGGAATGGGAAGGACAGGGAGTTCCTGGTAGTAGGTGATCATCATTCAGATCGTCCTGCCTAGATATACCTATCCCATTAGCAAAAACATTCTCAGAGCCACCGACTCTGGTTGGAATGCTTCAGTGTAAAGCATCTTTGTCACCAATTCTAGTTACGGCTGGCATTAGCAGTTATTAGTCTCCACTTTAAATTCTTCAATCTTACCTGTAGAAGTATACAGGAACTTGGGGCTGGGAATATAAGTTCTTAAGATTATGTTAAGGGTTTTCTTTAGAACGCGATCCTCTTTGTCAGCTACAGCTATTTGTCCAACATCATCCTCAGAATCTAAGTATGCTTTAGCTAGTGTAGAGAACTCTGTGGGAACTTGCATTTCAGGATGGAATTTTAATCTAATCTGTTCAAGGATTTGATCCATGTCAGACATGTACTTAGTCCAAATATTTAATTGATACTTAATATTTATCGCTCTAGGAACTAAGCTAAGGATTCTAAAAGCCCTGTTCTTTTCTGTATCCCAATACTTCTCGTTAACTAAAAGGCTCTCTGTTCTCTGTCTAGAAGTATCATTATCTGAAGTTGTTTGACCCACAGAGAGGATAGGAAGAATAATATTATTCTCTTGGTTCAGCTTGGCAATAGCCCTCTCAGCATTAGCATGAATACACTTAGTATTATTAAACTTCTCCTCTGAATCAATGTACCCCACATCACTAAAGGATGCGATCATAGAGCGTAAGGATTCCTTATAAATAAAAGAGATATTATGTTTAGCTCGGGTCATATCGTAAATTTGTTTACGAATAGCTAACTCCCTACCCTTCCAAGTGCCAGCCCCATTGTCAAATGAAGAGGCATCCCATGTGGTAAGAATAGTATCCTGAACATATTCTACTGTGTTAAATGAGTTTGCTTGAGAAGGAGCAAACAATTCTACTCCATTATCCAGGGAGCCTACCCCAAAGCCAGCACCTGCTGTTGAGGATACACTTCCTACAGGGAATTTATAAAATGGAACAGGGTCTTGTTCAAAAGTTGGTTCCCCTGATACTCTAAGAGTCCAAGTAAGTCCTGCATCCACGGCAGGAGGAAGAATCTTGATGACAATAATTGAGTCTTGTCCTATAGCTTTTAGTTCCTCTAAACGAGAAACCCCACTACCATCTGTTGTAGAAAAATCTATTCTACTAATAAGTCCAGGTGCGGTGAATTGGCTATCAGTTGATACACCTCCCACAGCTAATTGAGTATATGTAGTCCCCTTCCACTTCCATGTAGCAACCTTAGTACTCATCGTTTATACCTGCATACCCCCCAAGTTCATCGCTGACCTGGGTAAGAGGAGTGTCCTGAACATCAGGAGCATCACGGAGGAGTTTAGCAGAGCATACTAAATGGTACACACCATACGACTCAAAGCTATCCTCAACAACTTCGAAAATTTCATACCTTTGATCTTGGAAAAAAGGTTTCACCACATCTCCAGGGATGACGGCCCTTCCAATCTTCCTTTCAATGTAGCTCTTGTTGAAGGTAAAGAGTTGATCATTAGTTAACTCAATACCGAACTGGGTAAGTTCCTCACTCATGGAGATAGGATCGTAGTGACCATGAACCGTAAGTCCTTGTTTGGCTACAGGCTTGTTACGAGACTCCATGTAAACAGGATCGTAGTCATCAGACTGATAGTACTTGTAAAAAGAGAACTTAGAACCAGCAAGACGAATCATCTCATCATCAACCAAGTTGAATAGGTTAATGTCTGGATTATCCTGATCAAAGAGGTTGAGTAAACTCTCTCCTTCATCAAGATCAGGAAGCTCAGGAAGCTTCGTAGTCGCTTTGTAGTTCTTCTTTGCCAATTACTTGTCTCCAGGAGCGTTCTGAAACGCTGCCTTCCTGCGCTTCTTTTCCTCAGCATAAGGAATAATCTCAAGGGGCTTCACTTTTCTTTTCTTTTTTGCCTTTTTCCGTGCCGCTTCCCCTTCAGACTCATCGACCTCCATTAATTTTTTAACAAATTTATTCATAGTTTCACTTCCCTTTAAATCACCCTCCAGGGTAGTTTTCGGTTTTCGTCCCGCTTTTCCTGGTACTCCCCAACCTCTACCTGCATTATACTTATTAGTTCTTTGTCTAGGATCTATCCTATCACCACTGAGAGATCCTGGCTTAACAGGTCCAGTCTGCCTTTCTTCTGGCCTACCTCTATTACTTATTCTTCTATCTGATTTGGCATCATCCGTATCACCTTCTTGGTTACCACGAACCTGATCTCTATAACCACCGACTCCATCAGCCCCAGGAGATACTCTAAACTTTGCAGGGAGATCAGCAGATTTCCAAGGACTTAATGCTCTGGGGCCATTAAACTGTGATCGCTCCTTCTGGTTTTCAGGAGTACGATACTTAGCCTTTCTGGTTTGGTTTGCAGTACCACCGCTACCTTCTCCTACTAGTTTTTCCGTAGCCATATCAACAGCTTTATCTTTAATCATATCAACAGCTTTATCTTTAATCATAGTACCAGCCTTTTTAGCACCAGCAGTACCTACCTCTCCAGCCTTCGTTGCACCAGCCTTACCTAGCTGACCAGCCTTCGTTGCAGCAGCCTTCGTTCCCTGTACAACACCTCGGCCTAGCGCAGCACCTCCCCGCACCGCAGCAGTCCCAGTAGCCTTCAAACCCATAGCCGCTACCCGCCCTGCGGCCAAAGCTGCTGCTCCAACAGGGGCAAGGAAAGCAAGCTCATCAACTCTATGACCCATAGCTTCAGCTAAGACTGCACCGATTCTTTGGTACTCAGTCATCTCCCGTGCCCTGATCAGAATTGTAGCCTCTTTGTTGCTAATTCTCCTACTAGGCTCACCTCGACCTACTCTCTTTTTTGTAGCATCTCTCTTCGCGTTAGTAATCTCAGTAGAAGTATAGACACGCTTCGTAGATGGTTTAACACGGTCTGGCTTGGCACGGCTTGCTGCATTCTTTTTAGCAGCGTTCTCCGCACCTGTCTTCATAGCTTCCTGTGCATAGTTCCGTGAGGGATCTGTCCTAGCCTTCGGCATCTTCACAGGTTTCCCAGACTTCATACCCTTCACCTTCTTAGCAGCCTTTTCGATATCCCTCTGAGAGGGTTCATCTTCTTCAATAAGAATTCGTTTGGTCTTTTTCATAATCTTTATTCCTTAGAACATTGTAAATGCGGGAGGCTCTTCAATTTCAGAAAGAAGCTCTTCTTTGAGTTTCTCCTTATCGGCTACGCTCTGTTGCATTAAGTCTGCGCCATTTAAACTCGCACCCCCGCCTGGGGATGGAAGTGATTTGTATTTCCCTCTAATCTCTCCTAAGATTCCCTTGCTTACAGCCAAAGCGTAGCGTTGAATCCAGTTTTTGTAGTAGGGGTGCATGGTATAAGTATCCAATGCTCTGTAAACCAAGATAACTACTTGGTTACTATTGAAGGGGGTCGGGTATAGCTGTAGGACATTTCCATTAATCAAATCCCAGGAACCATCTTGGCTCAGGATCTTTCTGACCATCTCTAGGTGCTGCTGCATTACATAGAAATCAGATACCTGGAAGTTGCTGAACAGGAAGTTGTCTTGGAAGTATTTAATAAAGAAATCAAACTCCAGAGAGCCTCCCATACCTTGCATACTAAGCAAGTCCTTCTTGTACACAACATAGGCTAGGTTATAAGCTATGTGCATAGGGAGCATATAAGCGTTCACCCCAGCCTGACATTGGAAGGTAGCACATTGAGTTGTCCAGAAGGGAGCATGATAATCTAAGTTAGTTATCGCCTCATCAATCGCAGTCTTGATTTGGAATGGGGTAAGTTCTACCCGAACAACTGGATGTCCTAATCTAGAGAGGACAAAATCATGGATTGTTTGCTCAAAATCATCAAGCTCAACTCCATCAGACAGTAGACCCTTATTCAGTTTAAAGGAGTCTATAGCAGTAGAATAGATATCAGTATCCCCAAGGTTCCTACCACCGTAGTTACCAAAGGTATCACCGTATCCCATAAGTTTCGGATCAACTTTAGGTGCTGCTGCTCTTGCCATAATTCTCCTCTTTGAAGATGTTTACTTTGGGTGCTTTTGAGGTCTTCACTTTCTTCTTCTCAGGCTCAGTAATTAACTCTAAGTATCTTGAGGTAACTAATGATTTTGATTCAAATAATTCTGAAGGTCTGATCTCCACTACTTCACCATCAATGTGAAGAAGCATATTCCACCTGCATTTGCTTCGATATTTGTGCATAATAGTCTAAAGTATATAGGAACGAACGAGGGCCAGAGGACAAAAAAACCTCTGGCCCTCGTAAACATTTTTACTTATTTAGTAAGATCAGGTAACAGTCGTAACACCTAAGCTAGTAGTGTTACGGGAGAACGGACTAAACAGGTAGTTAGCTGTCGGGCCAATGATACGAATGATTCTGTAGAATCGGTTCATCGGCTCAATCTGCACCTTACCGTAGCGGGTCAAGATACCTTTCCTGGGTTGGAAGGACTCGGGATCCACAATGGTCGGCAACTGCTGAAGAGGGATGTAAGGGCAATAAACATACCCAGAATCCATAGCGTTAGAGCCTTTGTAGCCCATCATAATTTCATCAGTGGGATACATGGGATCAACATACAGGTCATAGCGACCCATAAACTTGCCCTTATACTCGATGGAGTTACGACCAATGTTGGTCGGACCATCACCACTCTGAATACCACCTTCAAGCTTAGTAGCACTCTCAAGAAGAGAGCAGATAAGCGGCGAGGTCAAAATCCAGTTACCAGGACCACGCATGGTGGTGCGGTAAATGTCTTGCGAAGCAAGGTTAATGATCGCAAGCAAGTTAGCGTACACTTCGCCAACATGACGGGGAAAAAAGTCAATCGCAGAAGAGGTAAAGTCCACAACGAAGATATTAGAATCCGTCTTAGCAGTACCAAGTTCAGTACCTCCACCAACGAAATCGTAAGTAAACTGGGCAGGAACGAAGGTCGTAGTAGCACCAGTGCTATCAAGACCAGGGAATCCACCAGTAGTACCCATGTCAATATAGTTGTTATCCATAAGGTTTTGGTTAACACCACCCAGGTTCTTATCTCTCATACCATACGCAATCATACGAAGGTCTTCGATAAGCTCACGGTCGATCTCAAGTTGAAGCTCCTTCGAAAGAAGGTCAGTAAGCTCCCGCTCAAGGTCAAGGTTGTGATAAGCCTTAAGGTCTTGAGAAGCCTCAAGAGTCCAAAGGGCTCTCATCTTACGAGTCTGAGCCACAACGGCTTCCTGCTCGATATGGAAGGTCATCTCAGGGATAGCCGTTCCAGTCAGACGCTCACCACCAGACAGGTTGTAACCTCCAACAAAATCGGAGTTAGGCCAAGCAGCGATGCGACCACCCATCGTACCAGAAGGCGCACCAGCACCTAGAAATTGAGTGACCCCAAGGCCCCCAGCGTCTGGAGCCGCAGAAGCCGCAGCGATAAGACTAGAAGTATCGAATCCACCTTGAGCATCATCACCATCAAGACCAGCACCAGTATGGGTGCCAAGATCAGTTTTGAATGTACCCGTACCAACGACAGGACCCGTTCCAGCAGTAAGGTTTCCTGCCGCTTGGGAGCCGATGGCCGAAGCCACATTGCCAGCGTAGGTCAGGTTGAACTTACTGAAAACAGTTTGGCTGTTAGCAGCAGTAGCACCACCATTACGAGCGCGAGAGTTACCCAGATAGAAGACCTGTGACACAGGACCCTGCATGGGTTGAACACCAACAAGACTGTTGGCTAAGAGTTTAGGGTAGACCCTACGAACAAGGGGGAAAGCAAACTTTTGAAAAGTTCCAAGCTGACCAGTAGTGGTAGCAGCAGCAGAGATTGCTTCGTCAATGTTTCTAAATTTTTCGTCAATGATAGCTTTCGCTTGGTTTTCTAGAAGTTGAGCAGTAACTCGGCGGGTATAATCGTTGTCAATACCTTCAAGCACGGGCTCCCACTTCTGGACAAGCTGACCATCGGTTTGATGCATAATATCCATAATTGTATAATCCTATTAAGATTGGGAGTTGAAGGGCATGAACTTCATGACCTCATCATTTAAGAACTCATTGTTATATTGGGCTCTCTCTTCGTTGATCTCTTTATCCGCATTGGAGACAACAATCGCTCTTTCAGAGGAGAGAAATTTCTCTTCCGAAATAGCTTCTAGGTTTTCAACTTCTTCAAGAAGCTGTACTCTTTGACCCTCAAGATCTTGTACTATACCTTCGGTAACAGAAACCTTGTTATGAAGAACTTTAACAGTGCTTTGAAGTCTTTCGTTCTCACGAACAAGTTGGTTAACTTGATCCGTTAAAACATCAAACTCTTCCTGAAGCTCACCTTGTTGGTTCGTCATCTCAGAAAGAGCAGAGTCTTCGTCATCACTGGTTAATTCCAGGGCCATAAGAGTTCTAACTGATTCGAAAAGTCTAGCGTTACGGAACACTTCACTCTCCTCACTAAGCTCAGAAATAGCTTGTTCTTTTAATTGATCCACTTTAGTTCTAAGGTAAGCATTTACCTTAGCTTCAAGTAGGCTGATTTTATCAGAAACTTGTTCATTAATAGCAGAATCCACCATGCCAAAGATAGCTTCGACAGTGGATTCATCAAGTCCTTCAGGTAAAATATCAGCGATATTCTTCACATTACTCATAAGTAAAAATCTCCTAGGTTATTGTATGTATTATTTAAGACTAAATAATATGTTTTTTTTTAAAAAATGTAGGTGTTAGACCTTAATTTTACGATCTCCACCACTCTGAACAATTTGAGTGTCCAGTTCTTTGTCTAAGGTAGCATTCTGTGCGGCACTTTTTCCAGCCCTAACTCTATTCTGAGGAGCTTTACCTTGTTGATCTAATCTAAACTTGCGCCTCATCTCTTGCTTTTCCTTATCCCCCATAGTATGGAGTAATTTCTCAACAAGACCGAACGCTTCAGCAAGCATAGAACCGATTTGCTTGTAAGCTTTGTGTTCTATCTTCGATGCTTGCTTACCAGTAAGCGCAATCTTTTTACCCGTCTTCTTCTCTTGACGAGCAATAGATTTTCTAATTGCCTGACGCTCCGATTCATCCTCTTTTGAGGTAGCACCAATCCCAGCACCAAAACTAGCATCGGTGGCAGCTTTATTTCCTGCCCTGCGCTTTATATCAGCAGTCGCAGCGTTAGTTTGAGCAGTACTAGTTTTTCGATTTCTTTCCGCTCTATGTTGTTCCTTTGTTTTACCACCCGCTACCCCAGGGCCAGGGGCACCATCACCCATCTCGGAAGCTGGGACATAAGGCTTATTCTCGGCTGCTCTTGCTGCTGCTCTCCTTTTTCTAAGTAAGGTTCCTAATCCTCGGCCAGCCATACCTCCAGCTTTATGAATTGTCGTAGCAGCCCCACCAACAATTTTTTCAGAACCCTTAACCGCCATATCAGTAGCCTTACTAGCAGCATCTCCAGCAAGATTTTTAACACCTTGCATAACACCTACACTTCCGATACTTCCTGGTTTAGCAGCAGCCCTCGCTTTTGCCTTGTGAGCTTGTTGTCTCTCTTCTGTATCTTGAACATCAGCAGTTTTAGTACTCTGCCTTGCTGATTCTCGATCAGTCTCTGCCTGAGTAACTACACCTCCAAGGGCTTTAGTCCTTGCGTCCTTTACTCCCGCTGCAACATCTTGGGATGTTTGATGTCTTTTGTTTGCACTATCGAATTTATCGGCTTCCCGATTAGTATCTCTCACCTTTCTTTGCTGTCTAATCTCTGATCCATGTCGAAGCGAACGAGCGAGCGGACCTTCTCTTCTACGCGATTTAGGAGCTTTGAGAGCCTTAGCCGCTGCTTTCGCTGCATTCTCTGCATCATCTTCTTTTTGATTATCCTCATACGCCTCCATAAGAATATTACCAATTTGCTTATAAGTAGTTCCAGCAGCTATCTGTTGCTGATCCTGCGGCTTTCTATTTTGCTTCGCCTCCTTATTCTTATGTTTACCTCGCGTACCAGGGATGGGAATCCCTAACCCACCGTACTGCCCCCTAAGAATATCTCTACGAAGCTTTTGAACTTGCTTCAATGTCTTCTGGTTTGTGCTATCTGTTTTCTCTTTCTTTGTAATCTCCGAATAGGTTTCTAAAATAGCTTCAGCGATCATATACCAGTGACCATCAGCCCTAACCAATTCCATAGCTTCCTCAAACTTATCATGTCCTGCACGAAGTCTTGTTAAATCCTTTGCATCAATATCACCGTCTCCACCATCAGGTTCGACATCCATCTTCTCTCTCTGCTTCTTGGTAAGCTTTTTCCTGGTCTTAGCTTCTTCAATCCAAGGATCATAAGCAGTACGAAGTTTAGAGTTAAGCATGGTAACGAAGTTGCTTTCTTTTGTAAGCTTGGACTGAGACTCACGAACAAACTTAGACTCAGTAGACTCAGACAAGCCAGGGAAAGCTCCTCTAGTTGAGGGGTCTGCAACGAGGTCAAAAGTTATAAGACGGAAATCTTCGTTCACAATCTTGTCTCCGTTATGATCCTCAGAGAGAGTACCCATTCCTCTAGAGGAAATACCAATCTTCACCCCACCCTCTATCAAGGCTTTAGCAGTAAGTCCTGCGGGAGTTTTAAGGATTTCAGCCTCACCAATAAGATCATCACCTTTCATCTCCAGCTTAGTAACTAGGTGAGAGGCATTGGACAACTTAACCGTATCATTCTGGGGATGGTCAAGCTCACCACAAAGTCTTCTCTCAAGGATAAGGGGCTTAACTTTTTCAAGTTGGCTCTCTAGTACCGCCGTGGGGTAAATCCTTCCGTTGTTGTTCTTCTCATTACAACGACCAAAGACCCCACGAATTCTTGTAGGGCCATCAGACTTACCTTCATTTATAACTTGAAGTTGTTCGATGATAAAAGTATCTTGTAGTAATTGCATATTATTTGTCTCCCTTATCCGCTCTCCCATCCTTGCCACCGATTCCTCGACTGGCTTTGATAGTCCTGCTTCCATATTTTTGAGCTAATTTGTCGGAGCCCTTTCCGTATCTGAGTAAAGTTCTAGATGCGTGTTTCTTAACGCTAGACCATTTTGAGGAAGGGGTAGAACTGCCAGGAGTAAACCCTTTAGCAATCTTGCCTCTCCCACTCTTCTTCCCCCACTTCCCTTTGGAAATTACATACAATCTACCTGCCGCTTTAGTTGAAAAAATCTGACCGAATGAGCCATCTGCCAAAGCAGACTTAATACTAGCGTAAGTTTTTACTCTTCCTTTGAAGGACTTCTTCTTATCATCCTTAGTGGCAGATTTAGAGGTATAGGCTTTCCTACCCTCGCTTGAGCCTCTTCCACTAGTTCCTTCGGTTAGGCAAGTAATTACTTCAGTTAGTTTCATCTGCGGTTTCTAAGTTTTGCATTAATAGCAGTCTTCAAGACATCCTTTCGGGAAGTCTTAGAAGTCTTAGGAGTTTTATACCCATTACACTTCTCAGCCTTATCCCAGGATACACTATCCTTTGAAGTTCCACCCATGTTAATACCCATGTTACCAGAAAAATTCTCTTTAAGAAGACGCTTAACCTCTTCCAGTAAAGGAACAAGTTGTTGTGCCGTCTCTTCAGTTAATGACTGTGGAGCTTTAGGTTCCTCAGACTCTTCAGGATCAGTCCAAACAAGTTCGGGAATTTCCTTAACAGTAGGGGTGTCCTGGGGATGGTATGCTTCTCCTAAAAGTTCCGTCATGAAAGAATCGGGAACTTTAACTTTAGAAATATCTCGTCCAGCAGGAGTTAGTCCATTACTTTCAACATTGGGGGGTAATTTCTTACCTTCCTTAATGCTGTTCACCTGATTTAGAATTAGATTTTCTGCGAAATCGCTAATACTATCCATGGTGATCACTCCTCATCTAGGTCTTGAAAAAGAAGCTCTTGAATAGTCTCATCAATCACCGTTTCCACATCCTCATCACCTTCATTCAGTTGGCTTAAACGGTCAACAAGACCCACCACAACATTCAGATGCTCCAGGATGCGCTCTTCGTCAATAGCTTCGTAAAGCTCAGACACGCAAAGGGGACAAACATGAACAGCCTCGTTGACTACCTCTTCAGCTTCTTCAGTCTCTTCGACCTCACTCTGGGACTCGTCAAGACGAGGCGTGATTCCAGCCTTGCCCCATGCGGCAGACTCCATTAATTGTTGACGAAGTTCGTCACTTAATTTCATATGATCCATATCATTATCTCTCAAAAATAGTTAAGATTTTAATCTCTACAATTATCTAGCCTTGTAAGCCAAATTGTTTCATTTTATTTTAAAAATAGCTGGTTGTTCATCTTGTAACTGGTCCGAAGCTAGAATCACCCGTAGTTGTCGGAGGGATAATGGTCTCCGCGCTCTTAGTTCCCTTCACAGGAGTAAAGGTATCAGCAGATGCCCCCTCTCTCCTCCTAACTAACTGTGTCTTTTGGAAGCTAACCCGTGTATCCGCTCGATTAATGGGAGGAACCACTTTAACATTTGCTATGATACCATTTCTGATGGAAGCTTTAACTATGCTAAAGCTCTCTAACCTAGAAAGTAAGTTAAATTGTTGTAAAGTTAATCTGCTAAAAACATCAAACTCAGTTAGCGATTTTCCAATACCATTAAGCCCAAGTAAGTAATTAGAATCTAGCTCAGTAATAATTTCCTTCAGCAATCGAAGACCAGTCTTCTTTCTAGAAGGTTTATATTGTTCGGCTGATACAAGAGTTTCTCTCTCTTTGTATGCTGTTTTGAAAACCTTATCAGTTGGCATGATTTGAGTTATCCTTGTCTGTGTATTAGGATTTCCATAAACATCAACCGCAGTCTTGCCATCCGTCTGTATCCTAATAAACTTGTTAGTTTGCTGCTTGCTAAATTCAGGGACAATGGTAGTTCTACAAGATAAGCTCCTTGCCACCTCACCAGAAGCCTCCAATGAAATTATCTTAGACTTACTATTAAAAATATTTAAATCACTTCGATTGGTAGGGTATACCATAATATACCAGGGAATCTGTCTAGTTAATAAGGGTATAGTTTTATTTTCTTTTGGAGAATCAAAAAGGATATCTGTTTGTTTTAAAGTAAGTGAGGAAGTAGCTGTTATGTAATCTAACATAATATCCTCATCATCAAGCATAAATACCCTATGGTTTGCTTTATACTTAATATACTCATTCACCTCTCTAATTCCCTCGGGGGTTTTAGTTTCAGCTAAAGCGTACTGCGCGGTAGTATCTTTGAGTAGGAAGGATCCTCCTTGAGAGGGTTTTGTATCAATAGAGCTTAGAACACAACTTAATACATAGAAATCCTGTCTTGGGGCTGATAAAGAATAATCAAATTCAATTCCTGATAAGATACTAGCCCTGACCTCCAGTGTCCTACCTGGATTTCCTCCTAACAGACTTATAGCTTTTTGTCTCGTTACCTCTGGGAGAATGAACGCATGGTCCTTCTCAGACTTGGCGTAAAGCCTACTAGTCTCGGAGCCTACCTTAACATCAAAGTAATCCCCATCGCTTATTCCCAAAGTACTTCTATCAACAAAGGTATCATCATCTTTAACATAGTACTTTCTTATATCTCCCCCAACGGATACTTCGATATACTTGTCAATGTCAGAGGCTAGTGTTTTCCAGTTAGGTAAAATATTCTTCATAACCCCCTCAGCCTTAGCAGGATCTAATGTAAATTTATTCCTATCAACAAGAGCTAATGCAGCCACCTCATTTACTTTACTATTACTACTTCTCTTGATAACAGTAGGGACTCTTTTCTTACTACTCTCTGCAAAGTTTTGTAAATATTTTAAAGTAACTCTAGAGATAGTTCCATCTAAAATTCTTGTACCCAACATTGAAAATATTTGGTTCTTGCTTAGTAGTGTACCATCGTAATTTCTGATTTCTCCTAGGATACGCTGGACCTCTGGTTTTAAACTGCTGTATACTGTTGTAGGAGTTACCCCCGCGCTCCTAGTACTATCCCAATTCCCTCTTAGCTTTCTGTTTGACAAAACATATTCAACATTACTATTAATTCTATCTTTGAATAAATTTGTATTCTTAGAATTAGGAACTAAGGTTGGCCTTGGGGGGGTAGTGTTAAAGGCTATCTCAGGATCCTCAATCCCCGATGGTTTTTTTCTGAGAATCATAGCGATAATAGCGGGATCGTTTAGGTCAATCTCCTTAGCTTGTATGGTCTTACTAATTATAGAACGAGAACTTTCTTGATGCCTAGATGTCACTCCTTCTCCCGCTGGATTAAAACCTTCTCCAGCATAAGGATTAGAGAATCCCCCCTGCCCCTCTTTGCCAGGGGCACTAGAAGCACCCCCTCCTCCACCACCATTTCCTCCACCAGTATCAAATACTCTTCCATCTAGCGTACCATCTATAGTAGGACCTCCCCCACCAACACCATCAAAAATAATACCTGTCCCAGTCCCACCAGTAAAGCCTCCCCCTCCAGGAGGGCCTCCACCAACACCATCAAAAACAGTACCTTTATCAGCCCCACCACCAAAGGTTATACGAGTACCTCCTCCAGGGCCTCCACCACCAGTATCAAATACTCTTCCATCTAAAGTTCCGTCTATAGTAACTCCTCCTCCCCCACCCCCATCTCCAGGGCCTCCACCATCATAATCCTGGCTTTTATCAGTCCCACCACCAAAGGTTATACGAGTACCTCCTCCAGGGCCTGGGGGTCCAGCACCAGGGGTAGTAGGGCCTTTAGCCGTTCCTCCAGGGGTTCCTCCAGGGGTTCCTCCACCAGGGCCTGGGGGTCCAGCACCAGGGGTAGTAGGGCCTTTAGCTTGACCTCCAGGGGTTCCTCCAGGGGTTCCTCCACCAGGGCCTGGGGGTCCAGCACCAGGGGTAGTAGGGCCTTTAGCCGTTCCTCCAGGGGTTCCTCCAGGTCCTCCACCAACACCAGGGCCTGGGGGGTCCTCACCAGGGGTAGTAGGGCCTCCTGGATGGTCATCTTTAGGGGCTCCAGGAACAGCACCTCCACCACCACCCCTAGGGGTAGAATCTAAATCATCTGGGCAAAGTTTTATAAGGGTAAAGGTTTTATTGGTACAATCGTTTGATCCACAAACACATCCAGCAGGGCCT
>Ga0210003_1001234_pt1 | contig 22730 bp, 20 predicted proteins | sample LantaG_FD_182804 | JGI IMG/M metagenome (GOLD analysis project Ga0210003, IMG submission 182804) | Deep subsurface microbial communities from Baltic Sea to uncover new lineages of life (NeLLi) - Landsort_02402 metaG (SPAdes) (version 2) | ecosystem: Environmental > Aquatic > Marine > Oceanic >... | reverse complement strand
GAATCCGTCCGGCTGCGACGGCCATCGCCTCGGCCCGCGGCCGGCTGTCGTCCACGGTGATCAGCGAACCGGTCACGAGCAGTTCGGCCTTGTCGGCAGTCCCACTGCGGCGCGGGTGCACCGTGCGCTCAGCGGCCGTGACGCCGGTCAGCGACACTCGCGCGGCATTGGCGGGGTGCGGGGTGCAGCATCCAGTGATGTGCGAATGGTCGGGCATCGTTGCCTTTCTCGGCGTTTCGGGTCCTACCGCTGCGAGGATACGGCGCAAAGCGGGCACCAGGCTCCAGCCGTCTGCGACAGAGTGTTTTGAGAGCAATCGCGCTGGACTACCACGCACTGTAATGGTCACCCGGTCATACCGAGGTAGACCAATAGCCCGCGTTCCAACTGCCGCATCTCGGTCGTCGATACCTTGCCGATGCGCTGCCCCAACTGTGACCTGTGGGCCGTGGTGATCTTGTCGACGATGATGCTACTCGGGGTAGTTAGTCCATTGGTTTTGTTGGGCTGCAATGGGATTCGCAGTAGTGGGATATCGGTGACGGTAGTGGTCAGCGGGCAGAATGTTATTGAGTCAGTGGCGTCGAATCGGTCATCTTGGATGATCAGGACCGGGCGTGGCTTGCCCGCGTCACCGTGGCCGGCTGAGGCGGTCCAGAGTTCGCCGCGTCTCACTAAGCATCAAAGTCTTCGTCATTGAATTCAGAAGTGGCGTCCACGAAGGCCTGGTCGTCACTCGCGGTAGCGGTGGCAGCGGCCAACGCGGACTGACGATGCGCCTCTTCGGCGAATTCAGGGGCCCGGGTGTCGGGGACCCAGATTTGGAGAGGACGCAGTCCCTGCTCACGCAGTCGAACTCGATGTTCGGCGACTCGCTTTCCCACGTCACGGCTAGCCATGGACCGTATGTTACATGTAACTGGCCAATGGGCGCTCCGTCTTTGCGGACGGGCCGACTCGTACCCTTCAGAGATGGCAGCGTTCGACGTCAACGGTCTCATCGGCAAGGCGACGCAATGGATGGCCGCGGCACCCTTGTTCTCCGTGGTGGCCCCGAAGGTGGTGCCGCCGGTGGACCGCGCCCTGCACCGGCTCACCGGCGGCCGGTTCATCGTCGGCCGGTTGCTGGTCCCGAGCCTGGTCCTCACCACCACGGGCCGGCGTTCCGGTGAACCCCGCGACGCCCCGCTGGCCTGCATGCCCGCCGATGGCGGCTGGTACGTGGTCGGCTCGAACTTCGGACGGACCCACCATCCGGCCTGGACGGGCAACCTCATCGCCACGCCGGAGGCGACGGTGTCGTTCGAGGGCCGCACCACCGAGGTGGTGGCCCGGCAACTCTGCGAGCAGGGCCGGGTCGAAGTGTGGCCCCGACTGTTGGCCATCTGGCCGCTGTATGACACCTATGAGGCCCGCGCCGGCCGCGAACTGCGTATTTTCCATCTCACCCCCGCCTAGGTTTTCGCGGGCTTGCCTTTGCGGTCGCGATCCTTACTCGGCTGCACGCGTTTGGGTTCGCCGGGCATCTTCGGATAGCTCGGTGGGTAGGGCAGATCGGCGAGGCCGCGCTCCGTGTCGGCATCGGCCATTGCCAGCAGCGGTTCGATGGACTGCGCGAGTGAGTCCAGTCCGGCCATCGGGTCGCCGCGTCGCGCCAGGAGTTCGGGCACCGTGGCCATGGTGTAGTCGTCGGGGGTCGCCGCGGCGGCCAGTTCCATCCACGTGAGCGGTGTGGACACCGTGGCGATCGGGGTGGGCCGCACCGAGTAGGCCGCGGCGAAGGTGCGGTCGCGGGCATTTTGGTTGTAGTCGAGGAAGATTCGCTGTCCGCGCTCTTCCTTCCACCACGAGGTGGTCACCAGTTCTGGTGCGCGGCGCTCGAGTTCGCGACCCAGCGCGATCCCGGCGCGACGAACGTCGATGAAGTCCCAGTCGGTGGTGATGCGCAGGAACACGTGCACCCCGCGGCCGCCGGAAGTCTTCGGGTAGCTCACGAGACCGAGTTCGTCGAGCAGCGGCTTGAGGATGTCCACGGCGGCGGTGCGCGCCTCGGCGAAGCCGGTGCCCGGCTGCGGGTCGAGGTCGATGCGCAACTCATCGGGGTGGTCGGCGTCAGGACAGCGAACTGGCCAGGGGTGCAACGTGATTGCACCCATTTGGGCGGCCCATACGATCGCGGAGGGGTGAGTGACCCTCAGCGCCTCGGCAGTGCGCCCGGAAGGGAAGCTCACCCGGCAGGTCTGCAGATAGTCGGGATGCTTCTCGGGCACGCGTTTCTGGTAGATCTGCTCGCCGTCGATGCCGTCAGGGAAGCGCTGAAGGTGGGTCGGGCGATCCCGCAGCGCAGTGAGCATGGGGCTCAACGACTTACCGTCGCCGGCCTCGCCCAGGCAGGCGACAGACCGGTAGTAGTCGATCAGCGCACCCTTGGTGCCGGCGGCGCCGAGCTCGGGGAAATACACTTTGTCGCGGTTGGTGATGCGGACGCTGACGCCGTCGACGTCGATCTCTTCGGCGGAGCCGGCCATCACCGCGTCTCCAGGACATCGTTGAGGTCGTAGCTCGCCGGCACGTCAAGCTGGCCGAACGTGCAACTCGCCGGGTCGCGGTCAGGGCGCCAGCGCAGAAACCGAACGGTGTGGCGAAACCGCTGCCAGCCGGCCCCATTCGTTTGGCCACCCTCCATCTGGTCGTAGGCCACTTCGGCGACCCGCTCCGGCCGGATCGGGATCCAGCGTTTGTCGGCGCCCGCATTCCATCGGCTGGGTTCGGCGGTGTTGACGGCGCTGTCGCCCTCGCGCAGCGGTTCAAGCTCGGCCAGCAGGGTCAACCGGTTCGCGGCGGTGAACGACGCTGCGCCACCAACCATTTGCAACTCGCCGTCGTCGCGGTAGAGGCCCAGCAGGATTGAGCCGACCCCCTGGCCGCTCTTGTGGATGCGGTAGCCGATGGCCACGCAGTCGGCGTCGCGGGCGTGTTTGACTTTCACCATGTCGCGCTTGCCGGGCAGGTACGGGCCCTCGAGACGCTTGGCGATCACCCCGTCAAGGCCGGCGCCTTCGAAGGTGGTGAGCCACCGGGTGCCGATTGCGGGATTCTCGCTTGTGCGCGAGACGTGACACCACTGGCCGTCGCCGATCGAGCCCACCAGCGCCTCCCGGCGCACCCGGAACGGCTCACCCATCAGCGACCGGTCGCCGGTCGCGAGGGTATCGAAGCCGATGAAGTGCGCCGGGGTCTGCTCGGCGAGCAACCGCACCCGGCTCGCCGCGGGATGAATCCGCTGGGATAGCGAATCCCAGTCCAGCCGGACCCGGCCGCTAACGTTACGCGGCACCACCACTTCACCGTCGAGCACGCACCGCGGCGCCACCTCACTGCGCAGGGCGTCGACCAATTCCGGGAAGTACCGGCCCAGTTCTTTGCCGTTGCGAGACTGCACCACGACCTCGTCGCCGTCCCGGAAGACCAGGGCGCGAAAGCCGTCCCACTTGGGTTCGTAGGACCACACACCCGGTTCCTCGGGAACCGTCCCCTGAGCCTTGGCCAACATCGGCTCGACCGGAGGGGTAACGGGAAGGTCCACGGCCTCCATCGTCATACATTTTCTCTCCATTCACACCACCCAGCACTGGTGGCCGCGGTAGGCCGCGCTTGTCCTTTCCGCAAGTGTGTAATCATGTAATTATGAAATCACGACAGTCTCCCAGGATTGACCCCGCTGACATCGCCGACTGGTTCGCCGGCCGACTGCCCACCGACTGGTTCACCGGGGAACCCGACGTCACCGTGGATCGCGAAGAGATCACGATCATCGGCACACTGCCCGCCGACGGCGACGATGAGACGCCCGCGCGGGCAACGGGGCGCGCCGCGCGATTCCGTGACGACACCCGCAGTGAGCGCATCCGAATCGCCGAGGAGGCCCAGCATAAGTTCGGCCGGACGGTGTCCTGGGGCGTCGACGTCGGAGACCCCGCGGCACCGGAGCGAGTCCTGTTCACCCACATCGCGGTTCCGGTGATGACCCGGCTCAGGCAGCCCGAGCGCCGAGTGCTCGACACCCTCGTCGACGCCGGAGTGGCCCGCTCGCGCGCGGACGCGCTGGCCTGGTCGGTGCGTCTGGTTGGTGAGAACACCGAGGAGTGGCTGGCCAAGTTGCGCGCCGCGATGGAACAGGTGGACGACGTCCGTGCCCAGGGGCCCGACCCGAAAAACTGATCGCGGACGCGCGGGCACCCGGCTTCAAAATCGAACAAAAGTTCGATAGTCTGCGCCCATGTCGCCGGCGAACGCCCGTCTCCGCGTGTCGCAGGAACCCAAACGGGGGTCGACGGCTTCAGAGTGTTGCCTGAAGGTCCTGCCCGTCAGCAGGCCCGCTCACCTCACCCACGGAAAGGGGCCGGGCCGCCCGTGAGTTACACCGCCGCCGACATCACCGAACTCGACGACGTCGCGCACACCCGACTGCGTCCGGCAGTGAACCTGGGCCTGGACGTGCGCAACACCGCGATCCGAGAGCTCATCGACAACGCCATCGAAGAGGTGTCCGTCCCCGCGCACGGCGGGTCGACGGTGACGATCGTGCTGCACGCCGACTCCTCGGTGACGGTGTCCGACGACGGACGCGGCCTGCCGGTGGACTCCGATCCGGTCACCGGCAAGAACGGGATCGTCAAGACCCTCGGCACCGCACGCGCCGGCGGGAAGTTCTCGGCGCACTCCGACGCCGACGGCACCGGGGCCGGACTCAACGGAATCGGTGCCGCGGCAGCGGTATTCATCTCCGCCCGCACCGATGTGCGCGTGCGCCGCGGCGGCAAGACTTACGTGCAGTGTTTCGGTCGCGGCTACCCGGGCACCTTCACCGGCTCGGGGTCTAATGGCGCGGGGTCCAATAGCACCGGGTCCGGTGGGGGGTTCGACGCGCACGCCGAGTTCGTCCGGGACGACACGCAAAAACTGCGCGGGGTCGCCAACCGCGCCCCGGCCGACCACGGCACCTCCGTGCGGATCCTGTTCGACCCGCAGGTGGCCGCGGACTCCGTGATCGACATCGGCGAGGTGCTGCTGCGCGCGCACGCCGCGGCCCGGATGTGCCCCGGCGTACATCTGCACGTGGTCGACGAGGGCTGGCCGCTCGGTGAGGTCCCGGCGGCACTGGCGGAGCCGTTCGACGGACCGTGGGGCACCGAGGCGCTGCTGGAACTGATGTGCACCGCGGCAGGCACCCCGCAGCCCGAATTGCTGCTGCTGGCTGATGGTTCCGGGACGTACACGACCGGCCGGGGGCCGACGCCGATGCGGTGGTCGGTGGCTGCCGGGCCCGTCGATCCGGTGACCGTCGCCGCCTTCTGCAACACCGTGCGCACCCCCGGCGGCGGGTCGCATCTGACGGCAGCGGTGAAGGGTCTGTCCGAGGCGCTGGCCGAACGCGCCGGGCGCATCCGCGATCTCGGACTGGCCAAAGGCGAGAACGGGCCGGAGGCCCAGGACTTCGCCGCCGTCACCGCACTGGCCGTCGACACCCGCGCACCGGACGTGTCGTGGGACTCCCAGGCCAAGACCGCGGTGTCGTCGCGGTCGCTGAACCTGGCGATGGCCCCGGAGGTGGGCCGCGCGGTCACCGTGTGGGCGGCCAATCCCGCCAACTCCGCCTCGGTCGCGATCTGGGCGAAGCTGGCCCTGGAGTCGGCTCGGGCCCGGCGCAGCGCCGAGGGCGCCAAGGAACGCTCCCGCGCCGCGTCGAAAGCCAAGGGGCTGGGCACCAACTTGTCGCTGCCGCCGAAGCTGCTGCCCAGCCGGGAGAGCGGGCGCGGCAGCGGGGCGGAGTTGTTCATCTGCGAGGGCGACTCCGCGCTGGGCACCATCAAAGCCGCCCGCGACGCCACCTTCCAGGCCGCGTTCCCCCTGAAAGGCAAGCCGCCCAACACGTTCGGCTGGACTGCGGCCAAGGCCCGCGCCAAAGAGGAGTTCGACTCCATCGAACGGGTCCTGGGGTGCGGGGTGCGCGATCACTGCGACCCGGAGAAGTCCCGTTACGACCGGATCCTGTTCGCCTCCGACGCCGACCCCGACGGCGCCAACATCAACTCCAGCCTGATCTCGATGTTCCTCGACTTCTACCGGCCGCTGATCGCCGCCGGCATGGTCTACGTGACGCTGCCGCCGCTGTTTGTGGTGTACAACGCCGACACCCGCATCTACTGCCAGGACGAGGCCGAGCGCGACGAGGCCATCGCCGGGCTACGCGCCGACTCCAACCGCAAGGTCGAGGTGCAGCGCAACAAGGGACTCGGCGAGATGAACGCCGACGACTTCTGGAACACCGTGCTCGACCCCGCGCAGCGCACCGTCTACCGCATCGGCCCCGACGACAAGGCGCTCGAGCTGCACCACACCCTGTTCGGCGGTCCGCCGGAGGGCCGCCGCGACTGGATGGCCGCGGCCGCAGCCCGCATCGACGTCGCCGCCCTCGACCTCAGCTAAGGAGACCTCCCGGTGACCGTCATCGAACAGAACCCCGAACTGGTCCACGACCTCTCCGCGGAGGACTACTGGAACCGCTACCAGTTGCTCTTCGCGCTCTACAGCGTCAGCGACCGGGCGATCCCCTCGGCTTATGACGGCCTGAAGCCGGGCCAACGGCGTCTGCTGTATCAGATGCACTCCTCAAATCTGTTGCCCGGCAACAAACCACAGAAGTCCTCGAAGGTGTGCTCGGCGGTGACCGGCAACCTGCACCCACACGGCGGGACCGCCATGTACGGCGCCGCGGCGCTGCTGGCCGCGGAGTTCCAGCGGGTCAAGATCATCGACGGCCAGGGGGCGTTCCCCCGCATCCAGGGCGACATCCCGGCCGCAGACCGCTACACCGAGATGCGGCTGTCACCGGCCGGGGCGGCGCTGACCGCCGAACTCGCCGATCATGCGGTGCCGATGACCGAGACCTTCGACGGTGAATGGGTCGAGCCGGTCGTGCTGCCGGCCCGCTTTCCGGTGTTGCTCGTCAACGGCGCCATCGGCATCGCCGAGGGATGGGCCACCAAGGTTCCCGCCCACAATCCGCGCGAGGTGATGGCCGCCTGCCGGGCGCTGCTGAAGAAGCCGAACCTCTCCGACGACAAGCTGATGGCGCTGCTGCCAGGGCCCGACTGGGGCTGTGGCGGTTCGGTGGTCGGCTCCGCGGGTCTGCGCGACTACGTCACCACCGGACGCGGATCGTTCACCGTGCGCGGCCAACTGGAGGTGGACGGCCGCAACGTCGTCATCACCGAACTGCCCCCGGGGGTGGCCAGTTCGACTGTGCAGGAACGCATCCGGTCCCTCATCACCGGGGGCGACCTGCCCGGGGTGGCCGACCTTTCCGATCTCACCGACCGGCGCAATGGCCTGCGCATCGTGGTCACCACCAAGCGCGGCCACGACCCGGCGCAGGTGCGCACCGCGCTGCTGGCGCTGACCCCGCTGGAATCGACGTTTGCCGCCAGCCTGGTGGCCCTGGACGCCGACCGGATTCCGCGCTGGTGGTCGGTGCGCGAGTTGGTCGAGACGTTTTTATCCCTGCGCGACTCCGTCGTGGTGCGTCGCAGCGAGTACCGGCTGGAAAAAGTCACCGCCCGGCGACATCTGGTGTCGGGCCTGCTGTTGATGCACGTCGATATCGACGCCGCGGTGGCGGTGATTCGCGGCAGCGACACTGTCGAGGAGGCCCGCACCGGACTGTGCGCCCGGTTCGGGATCGACGACGTGCAGGCCGACTACATTCTGGCGCTGCAGTTGCGCCGGCTGACCCGCCTGGACGTCCTCGAGTTGCGCACCGAGGCCGACAAACTCGACGCCGAGTTCGCCGAACTGACCGAGTTGGTGGCCTCCCCCGAGAGGCGGCGCGCGGTGATCGACACCGAACTGGTGGCCACCGCCAAACTGTTTGACGGCCCGGAGTTCGACCGGCGCACCGCGCTGGACTTCGACGCCGTCCCCGTCGGGGGCGGTGTGGAATCCGACGGCCCGCGCGAACGCAAGCCCAACCCGACGTGGCGACTGGATCATCGGGGGGTGTTCTCCGACAGCCACGGCGAGCTGCTGTCGGGCGGCATCGGTTGGGCGGCGTGGACTGATGGGCGGATCAAGTTCACCACCGGGATGGGGTTGCCCACCCGGGTCCGCGACGTGGCGGTGGCCCCCGACATCACCGGCCTGCTGTGTTCGGGGGTGCTGGCGCCGGGGGAGCACCTGGGGCTGGTGACGCGAGCGGGCAAAGTGCTGCGCATCGACCCGGCGACGGTCAACCCGCAGGGCGCGGCCGGCAACGGGGTGGCCGGAGTGCGGTTGGCCGACGGCGGCGACGAGGTGATCGCCGCGATCCCGTTCACCGGGGACCCCGCCGAGGCGCTGCTGTCGGTCTCGGAGAAGGGGTGGAAAGTGACCGCCTGCAACGACATTCCGGTCAAGGGCCGCGGCGGCGCCGGGGTGGGGTTCCATCCCTTCATCGCCGGTGAGGATCGACTGGTGTCGGTGAGCGTCGCGGCCGCCGGATTCATCCGCAACGGCAGGAAGGTGCGGGCCGAGGTCCGGGCGAAAGCGACGATCAAGAGTGCCGCTGACGGTGTGGTTGCGGCGCAATGAGGGATTCGGGACTCGTGGCCGAACCGAGTGCCTAGGTCTACATTTCGTCTACACTTAGCCAATGGCGTCAGAAGACACGACTACCGTCCGGATTCGACGACCGGACTCTGAGCGTTTGCGGGTCCTTGCCAAGGAACGGCAGGCGACGGTGGTCGAGGTGCTTCATGCCGCGATCGACGCGCTGGAGCGCCAGGAATTCCTGAGCGGGCTCAACCAGGACTATCAGCGTTTGCGCGAGGACCCTGAGCGCTGGCGGCAGCATGTCGCTGAGCGTCAGGAGTGGGACGCTCTGGCTTGATCTGGCGAGGTGAGGTCTACGACGTTGATCTGGGTAAGCCGGTGGGACATGAACCCGGCTTCACGCGACCGGCGGTCGTGGTGTCGGTCGACATCATCAATAACGGGCCCGGCGGACTCGCGGTGATCGTTCCCGTGACGTCAGCGGCATACGGGTTGCGAAGCCACATCGAGATCCAGGCGCACAACAGCGGGTTGGATCACACCTCGTATGCCCGCTGCGACCAACTCCGAGTGGTCTCGACTAGCCGACTGGAGTCTCGTCGGGGCATGGTCGGACCCGACGAGTTGCGGTCGATCGACCAGGCGTTGCGGTTCGTCCTCGACCTCTGATTGCGCTCATCAACGCTTCGCCACCCACCCACCCACGCTCGATCCCCGGACAGGAACCTCAGTGACCCGACAGTCCCGATTTGACGGCACCATAGGCCGCACCCTGGCCGACTCACAAGCCTGGTTCGACGAGCCACCTCACCCCGGGCCCGATGCCCCCAACGTAATGGTGGTCCTACTTGACGACACCGGCTTCGCGCAACTGGGGTGCTACGGCTCCGATATCGACACCCGCAACATCGACGCGCTGGCCGCAAACGGTCTGCAGTTCACCAACTTCCACGTCACACCGCTGTGCTCGCCGACCCGGGCGGCGCTGCTGACCGGCCGATCCCAGCATGCGGCCGGGATGCGCACGGTGTCGAATTTCCGCACCGGGTTTCCCCATCAACTGGGCCACATCGCCAACGAGGCGTCCACCGTCGCCGAGGTGCTCCGCGAACAGGGATACGCCACGTTCTGTGTCGGGAAGTGGCACCTCGCCCCGATGGAGCAGTGCTCGGCGGCCGGCCCGTTCGACCAGTGGCCACTGGCACGCGGCTTCGACCGGTTCTACGGGTTCCTCGATGGCGAGACTGACCAGTTCCATCCGCAACTGGTTAGCGACAACCATCCGATCGAGCCGCCCGGTCGACCGCAAGACGGCTACCACCTGTCCGAGGACCTGGTCGATCAGGCGTTGAAGATGGTGTCGGACTCCCGCGGCGTCCGGCCCGACCGCCCGTTCTTCCTGTACCTGCCGTTCGGTGCCACCCACGCCCCGCATCAGGCACCGGCGAGTTACCTCGCCAAGTACCGCGGCGCATTCGACGACGGCTGGGACGTGGCGCGGCAACAGTGGTTCGACCGCCAGATCGCACGGGGAGTGGTCCCGGCGGGCACTGAACTGGCACCGCGCAATCCGGGCGTCGACGCCTGGGATGGCCTGGGGGACAACCAGCGCAGGCTGGCCTGCCGGTTGCAGGAGGCCTTCGCCGCATTCCTCGACCACACCGACGACCAGATCGGCCGACTCGTCGACGGCCTGCGCGAGATGGGCGAGTTGGACAACACGATCCTGTTGGTGCTGGCCGACAACGGCGCCTCCCAGGAGGGCGGGCCGTTCGGCGTCATGCACGAGATGAAGTTCTTCAACGGACTGCTCGACACCCCCGACGACGTGATGGACCGTCTCGATGACATCGGCGGCCCGCACAGCCACACCAACTATCCGTGGGGCTGGGCGCAGTGCGGTAACGCCCCGTTTAAGTGGTACAAGCAGAACACCCACGAAGGCGGGGTGCATGTACCGATGGTCGTGCACTATCCCCGCCGGGTCGCCGCCGATCAGCGTGGGACGATCCGCGATCAGTTCGTCTACGTCTCCGACATCGTGCCGACGATCTACGACCTGCTCGGGGTGACACCGCCGCAGATCTACCGCGGTATCGAACAACTCCCCGTGACGGGCCGGTCCTTCGCCGGTGTCCTCGACGATCCAAACGCTCCGGCCGCGAACACCGTCCAATATTTCGAGATGATGGGCAGCCGCGCGATCGTCGCCGGGGAATGGAAGGCCGTCTGTAAACATCTGCCGGGCACTGATTTTCAGACCGAGCAGTGGGAGCTGTACCACCTGGCAACCGACTTCTCGGAGTGCCACGATCAGGCGGGCGCGCAACCAGAGCGGCTCGCCGCGATGATCGACCTCTGGTGGGCCGAAGCCGAGAAGAACAGCGTGCTGCCCCTGGATGACCGCACGATCGAACTCTTTGGGGCCCGGTTCCGGCCGCACTCCCCGCACCCGGTTGATCAGCGCTACGTCTACCGGCCGCCGATGTCGCCGCTGCCCGGACAGGCCGCCGCCGCGATCGGCGGGCGTGACTTCGATCTGACCGCGCGCATCTCCCGGACAGCCGGCCAGGACGGCGTGCTGTTCGCGACCGGAACCGAGAACTCCGGGATCGCCGTGTTCGTTCAGGATGACCGCTTCGTCGTCGACTACAACGCGTTCAACGACCACGCCATGATCGCATCGACCGTGGCGGTGCCCACCGGGGACTCCACGCTCGTCGCACGCCTGCGCCGGGGCGCCGGACGCAGCGGGTCGATCAGCCTCGAGGTCAACGGACAGCCTGCCGGCGCCGTCGAGCTACCCCTGGTGATGATGATGATCTCCTCGGTGGGCGCCAGCATCGGCTACAACCACGGCTCGGCGGTGTCGGAACGGTATGAGGCGCCGTTCGGCTTCGCCGGCGCACTGCACAGTTTGGAGATTCAACTCATCGACGACGACGGTCCCGCCGCGCAGCAGGCGCGGGCGGCAGCCGAGATGAGCCGGCAGTGACCGCCGGGCGCGACGTCTTCCGACTGCCGGCCACGGTGTTGTTCGGCCTGGGCATCGTGGACCTGTTCCGCGGATTCATGCACACGTTCCTGCTGCGCTGGGCCGGCGTGCACATTGCCGGCTTCGACCCCGTCACCACGCCGCCGGATCAGTTCTTCCTGCTGGGCGCCTTCGGGATCTCCAACTTCCTGACCGGCTTTCTGTACCTGCTGATCAGCCGCAAGGCCCGGGAACTGTCGCCCTACGTGCTGGCCATCATCCCGGCGACCTATCTGCTGGGCATGATCGGCATCGCGGTGGCGGGCGTGCAGTCGCAGGCGGCCTTCCCCGGAAAGTACTTCATGATGGTCTACTTCGCGGTGTGCCTGGTGACGGTCGCGGTGTTCCTGGTGCAACGGCGGGCGGATCGGAAAACGCGCTGAACGGTTGACGGGGGCGATACTGGTGGTTGTGCTCAGAAATCCCCGCGTCTGGATCTATCTGGTGGTCGCCCTGGTGGCTGTGGGTCTCATCGGTTACACCCAGTGGCGCGACTCCGACGCTCAGCGTCTGCAGCGCTGCATTGATGCCTCGATCGCTCAGATGAAGCAGGAGACCCCTGCGCTGGCCCGTTTCGACAATGCCCAACCCGCGTTGGTCGCGATGTCGCGCGCTAGCTGTATGCGACAACTCGGGATCGCGCCCGCGTCGTGAACTAGGGCATGACGGGTTCGACGGCAGAGCCTTAGCTTCGGGCGTCGAGAGTGATCCAGGTCGGGAGTAGCAAATCTGACGCGGCAGTGTCATTCGCAAACCATGGGCGGGGGGCGATGATGTATCCGCCGGTGCGGCGGGCCATCATCCACGCGGCCCACCAACTGAATGACGAGTTACTCATCACCATGTGCTCACCGGCCGCCAATTGCTGTAGTGACGCCAGAGTGGTCATCCCGGTCTGATCGGTCACCGTGAAATCCGCCGGGAATCCGTGGAGTTCATGCGCAACACGGTCCGGCTCGTCGGAAAAAACGGCAACCGGCTCGGAAACACCCAGGGCATTGAGGAGCGCTACTGCGCGTTGTGCGTAATCAACTGAAGTAACTCCTTGGAACCTCGTGACCGGCTCCCTCAGATAGTCGCCTCGGCGCAAATGAAGCGTGATCGGGGCAATTGCGTTGGTATCGGCAGAGAGACGCTCAACCAACGGGTCGACGGCAGGACCGAAGTAGTGGCGCGATTGAAAATAGCCAACGAGAGTCGTACCGGAAGTGATGTTGTTGATAGCCGGGTCGTAGGAGACCGCAGACGTTTCCTCGAACATGTGCGGTGTACGGATCGATCTACTGCCGAACCAGTCCGTAGTTGTGCGGGAATGCGGAGCCTGGCACAACTCTGCGGGAACGTGGAGAGTCTCATCGGCGAGATCCTCGAGGAAGTCGAGTTCATACCGGCGGCGCCCCGCTGGATTTGCATACGTTGACGCATCGAGAACGAGCCGGCAATCCAACCTCTGTGCCTGCGCATACGCGGCCGCGAAAATGAACAACTGATTGCCGAGGCCACCGCTCAAGTTCGCCACTATCGCGTCGTCATACGTCGACATTCGACCCTTTCCTCAGGACGTCAGCGACCCTCGCGGAGGCTGCCTCCGGATACACAACGCTACGGCTAACCGGATCAGGGAAATCAGTCGCCAGCGCCCGCTGGTTTCGGCCGACCTTTGGGTACTGATGCGATCCCGCAGGCACGGGCGTGAGGCCGCGATGACCACCACACTCGATGCGCTGTTAAGGCCAGTCCGTTGATCGCGCCGGGATGGTGGCTGAGTCAACGCATTCCCGGGGCGGCGGTCGGCATCCCGAGCGCAGCGGCCGCCTCGGCCAACCGGCTGTCGTAGGTGACGAGAGCGGCCAGGGTTGCGATAGACGCCGCCACGCTCGCGGTCGCGAGATGGATCGCGTCGAGCGAGCGCAAATAGGGATCCTGGTAGGCCGCCGCTGTGGTGCGCACGACATCGTCGATCTCGAACAGGTCAAGCCTGGCCAGCACGGCGGGAACCGCTGCCAACCGGTCAAGTTGCCCAGTTCGGATCACGGCTCTCGGTAACTCCACTTCAGCCAAAGTCGATGTGAACCAGGGCATCTCGATGCGTTGATCGAGCCAATCCGCCAAATCATCCGACCCAGCCTCAACGCGAACCAGTTTCATCAGGGCCGACGTATCGAGGTAGATCACGTCAGTAACGTTCCTCGTCGCGCATCGTGCGCAGCACCGCGCCAGCTTCTGTTTCGCCCTGGGCGGGCGCCGTCGGGCGCGGCGCGGGCCCGTGAATTGTCGCTGGGCGCACTCGGCCCGCGCTGACTAGATCGTCAAGTGGACGAGCTGAGGCGGGCACGATGCGAGCGATCACTGTGCCCCGTTCGGTCAGGGTGATTTCCTCGCCGGCTTTCACCCGCGCGAGGACCATGGCGGTCTCTTGATTGAGCACGCGGACAGGGACTTCGGTCATGCCCTTAAGGTACTACATAAATGTCTGACATGCTCCTGGCCTGCACAGCGGCCCGGCCTCTAGTTCCCTCGGCCACCTAGGAGGTGAGCACCACCAGGTACTGCCCGCCACCGGCTTGGATTCGTGATTCGACGTGCAGGCTTGGAGCCAACCGACTCAGGCGGTCCACCAACCACTCGGCTGCAGCGGCGGCGTCGGCTTCGGTGGGGCATCGACCCATGGCTTCGCTGCCACGCTTGCGGGCCAACCGCTCGGCACTGGTCACGATCGAGGCGGGGTCGGCCACAAAGAACTCCGCGGGCCACTTAACCACCGGGGCGACGGCGCCCTTTTTGGTGTTGCATCCCCGGTGCGCGAGCCGCTCGCTACCGAAGAGCGGTTCGGTGGCTTTGCCTTTGGCTTTGCGCTGAGTGGTCATGCTGTCAATGCTCGGACCGCGGTCGTCGTTGACCGACATGTCCGGATCGACCGCCTCATCGCAGAGCCAGCACCGCCAGCCGTCGGCTTCCGCAATATCGTCAAGCCGAGTCATCGTGCCTTCTCCATGTCCGCGGCGCCGTCGGCCAACCTCAAGGTAGCCGGTCAGTCCAACCGGCCCGCGTCGATCACCCGCAGCACCGCCGCGCCCTCGTCATCGGAGGCCTCGAGGTCCACCTCCACCTCAATGCCCCAGTCGTGGTCACCGGCCGGGTCATCGAGGATCTGCCGCACCCGCCACGCACCCGGCTGGCGGTCGATGATGAGCAGCGCCGGCCCGCGAGCGTCCGCCCCGATGCCGACGTCGTCGTGCTCGGCGAAGTACTCGCCGATCACCTGCTCCCAGCGCGGCGCCGTCCACCCCGACCCGGAATCCAACTCGCCGAGGTCGTGGGTGCGCCGCCGCGCGAACAACTCCACCCGCCGGAACAGGGCGTTGCGGACCATCGCGGTGAAGGCGCGTTCGTTGCCGGTCAGCGGGCGGGGCCGGGCCGGCACCGCCACCGGCGCATCCAGCGGCTGATCGGGACTGGTGAGCTGCTCCCACTCGTCGAGCAGGCTGGAGTCGACCTGGCGCACCAGTTCGCCGAGCCACTCGACGAGGTCGGTGAGTTCCTCGGTGCGCGCGGCTGCGGGCACCCCGGAGCGCAGCGCTTTGAACGCATCGGAGAGGTAGCGCAGCACCGCGCCCTCGGAGCGCACCAGGCCGTAGACGCTGATGTACTCCCGGAACGTCATGGCCCGCTCCCACATCTCGCGCACCACCGACTTCGGCGATAACTGGCCGTCGGCGGCCCACGGATTGGATTGCAGATACACCGCAAAGATGTGGGCCAGCAGCTCCTCGAGCGGCTTGGGGTAGGTGACATCATCGAGCAGCGCGATGCGCTCCTCGTACTCGATGCCCTCGGCTTTCATCTGCGCCACCGCCTCGCCGCGGGCCTTCTTCAGCTGCGCGGCCAGGATCGGCCGGGGGTCCTCGATCGTCGCCTCGATCACCGACACCACATCCAGGGCAACGGTTTCCGACGCCGGGTCCAGGGCCTCGATGGCGGCCAGAGCGAATGTCGACAGCGGTTGGTTGAGGGCGAAGTCGTGCGGCAGGTCTACCGTGAGGCGGTAGCGGCGGCCGTCGGCCTCGGGCTCGGCGAGGCGCTCAAGCACCCCGGCCTGCAGCAGCGAGCGAGCGATGCCGACCGCCTCGCGGATGTGGCTGAGTTGGCGGGCGCGGGGTTTGTGGTTGTCGGTGAGCAGGCGGCGCATCGCGACGAACGGATCACCCGGGCGGGCAACGACGTCGAGGATCATCGCCGTGGAGACTTTCATGCTCGACGTCAACGGCTCCGGGGTCGCCTCCACGAGGCGGGTCATGGTGGCCTCGCTCCACGGCACCATGCCCTCGGGGACTTTGCGGCGCACCAGTTTCCGGCGCTTCTTGGGGTCGTTGGCGACCTTGGCGAACTGCTTGAGGTTCTCCACCTCATGATCGGGGGCCTGCACGATCACCGTGCCGGCGGTGTCGTAGCCGGCCCGGCCGGCCCGGCCGGCGATCTGATGGAACTCCCGCGCATTGAGCAGCCGGCTGCGCACGCCGTCGTACCACATTCCATGCGGGCAGATCCCCTGCCGCGGTGGGGATCACGTAGATCGGGATCGTCGGAAGGGTCGCCTCGCGGTCGGCCAACGTGCGGCGCTGGCCGTCACGCACGATCAGGGTCCCTTCCTCGTCACGCACCACGGTCACTGGAACGAGCACTCCGTGCTGGCGGATCGAGTCGATGAAATCGGCGTCGAGGCTGGCGATGTCGCGCACGTTATCGCCGATGAACAGTGTGTGCGGGTCGACGAGGCCGAACACTCCATCGGCGGTCTCGGGGACTGAAGTGGTTGCAATATCCGTCATGTCTGTGACCGTGGCGGCCATACCCGACACAGCCCGGCAGACCAAAATCCGCCAGCACGTGACCACCCAAGGGTTGTCGGCGCCGCGGTCTAGCCTCTACGGAAACGCGCTGGCGCCCCCGGTGCTCACCAGGCGAGAGGAGTCGGGACGGGTGGTGGCCGACTTCCACCTCGGCGCGGCCTACGAGGGCCCGCCGGGCTATGTCCACAGCGGGGTGTCGGCCCTGATCCTCGACCACCTGCTGGGCGAGGCGGCCAGCCCCGACCGCAAGCCGCGTTTCACCGGCAGCATCACGGTGCGCTATCTGCGGGCGACCCCGCTCGGTCCGTTGCGCGTCGAAGCGGTCCGCACCCGCACCGAGGGTGTCAAGACCTACTGCACCGGCCACATCGCCGATGCCGAGGGTATGACGGTCGAGGCCGAGGGCGTGTTCATCACGCCGCGCTGGCTTCGGGACTGACGACGACGGTCTTGTCCGGCTCCGGTCTCAGCCGGCTCAGTCGGGCTCGATGTCCATCACCGGGGTCGGCCGCCGGAAGCCTCTGGTGACGCCCAGCAGCCAGAGCAGACCGATGCCCAGCCAGCACAACCCGACCACCAACGTCAGACCGGACAGGCTCGTCCACAGCCACACGGTGAGGGTGAAGCCGACCAGGGGCAGGATCAGATGACGGAACAGCGATGCGCCGCTGCGCTGTCGCAGGTCGATGAAGTAGTGCTTGATCACCGAGAGGTTGACGGCCGAAAAAGCCACCAGCGCACCGAAACTGATGATCGAGGCCAGCGTGGTGAGGTCGATGACGACCGCGAGCAGGGACACCGCGCTGACCAGAAGGAGGGCGTAGACCGGCGTGCTGTACCGCGGCGACACGTGGCCGAAGAACCTGGTGGGCAGGATGCCGTCGCGACCCATGGCGAAGAGTATCCGGGCGACGGACGCCTGCGAGGTCAGTGCCGAGCCCAGGGCACCGGCGACGTAGGCGGCGGTGAAGAAGGTCTCGAGGAACGTGCCGCCGGCCGTGCGCATGACGTCAAGGGACCCGGAATCCACCTCGGCGAACGCGTTGGATGGGAAGACCAGCTGAGACAGGTAGGACAGCGCGACGAAGATCAGGCCGGCGGTGACGGTGGCGACGATGATGGCGCGCGGTACGTCGCGGGTCGGGTGCTTGGCCTCCTCGGACAACGTGGACACCGCGTCGAAGCCCAGGAAGGACAGACACAGCACCGCGGCACCGGCGAAGATGACTCCCAGGCCGGTTGCGGTCCCGTCTCCCCGCAGGGGTGCGGCGAGGTCCACGCTGCCCTTGCCGGAGAGGGTCGCGATCGCCATGCCGACGAACGTGACGATGAAGATGGTCTGCACCGCGATGATCAGGACGTTCGCCCGGGCTACTGAGACGATGCCCACGACGTTGAGCACTGTGACGACCGCGATCGACAGCACGATGAATACCCACGCCGGGACGGCCGGGAACGCCGCTTCGAGGTAGATGCCGATGACGAGGTAGTTCAGCATCGGCAGGAACAGATAATCCAAGAGCAGCGACCAGCCGGTGAGGAAGCCCAGCGGCGCCCCGAAGGTCTTCTGGGTGTAGGTGTAGGCCGATCCGGCGACGGGGTAGGCGACCACCATCCGCGCGTAGGACAACGCGGTGAAGCCCATGGCCACCAGGGTGACGATGTAGGCGATGGGCAGACGGCCACCGGTGGTTTGGGTGACGATGCCGTAGGTGGTGAAGACCGTCAGCGGCACGATGTAGACGAGGCCGAACAGCACCAGCGACGGCAGGCCCAGGGCTCGCCGCAGGTTTCCCTCGGTGTCGGTCAGCAACGGTCCCGTTGCCGCGGCATTGGTGGGCGTGGCCATGGTTGCCTCTCAGTTGGTGGCCTGATAGGCCAGCCGGCCTCCGAGGTAGGTGCCGTTGACGGTCAGTGCCGGAAGTTGCAGTGCCGGTGTTGCACGTGGGTCGCGGTCCAACCACAGAAGATCCGCGCTGGCCCCGGGGGCGATCGTTCCCCACTTCGTCTCCGCGAAGGCTTGATAGGCCACGCCCGCGGTGTAGGCCGATAAGGCCCGTTCGATCGGCAGGATCTCCTCCGGCGTCCACCCGCCGTCCGGTTCGCCGTTCGCGGTGCGCCGGGAAACACCGACCGCGATGCCCTCCAGCGGTGCACCGGAGGACACCGGCCAGTCCGAGCCGAGCGCAAGGCGCGCCCCGGTGCCGGCCAACGTCGCCATCCGGTACTGCCGGTCGGCCCGCTCTGCGCCGAGACGCGGGACGGTCAGGACAGTCATCAATGCGTCCATCTGCGCCCACAGCGGCTGCATGGTCGGGATCACCCCGAGGGCGGCGAACCGGCCGATGTCGGCGTCGTCGACCAACTGGGCGTGGGCGATGACGGGCCGGCGGTCCCGTAACCCGTTGTGTCGCTGGACGTATTCGACGGCGTCGAGCGCCTGGCGGACGGCGGCGTCACCGATGGCGTGGATATGGATCTGCAGTCCGAGATCGTCGACTCGGCGGGCCGCCTCGGCGAGCGAGTCCCCCTCCCAGTTGCGCTGCCCGTGGCTGTGCAGCCCCGAGCAGTACGGCTCCAGCAGCGCGCCGGTCTCGTTCTCAACCACCCCGTCGGCGAAGAATTTCACCGTGTTGGCGGTCAGCAGGGCCGACCCGACCTGCTCGACCCGGCTGCGCGACGCGGCGAACTGCTCGACCTGCCGGTCGAAATGGCGCGGGTCGGCGTAGAGCGCCAGGTTGACGCGCATCCGCAGCGCGCCACGTTCGGCAGCGGCCACGTAGGTCGCGACATCGGCGGGTTCTACCCAGGCGTCCTGCACCCAGGTGACGCCGCGGGCGAGCAGGTAGTCGGCGGCGGTATCGAGTGCGCGGATGCGGACCTCGTCGTCGCGGGCCGGCATGACGTTCATCACCAGATCGACCGCACCCCACTCGCGCAGCGTGCCCAATACCGTACCGTCCGGGCGGTGTGGGATCTCGCCGAGAACGGGATCCGGGGTGTCGGCGGTGATTGCGGCCCGGTCCAGTGCGGCGGTGTTGCACCACACCGTGTGGTAGTCCCAGGCGCGCAGCACGACGGGACGGTCCGGCACCACGGCGTCGAGCCATCGGGCGTCGAACAATCCCTCGGGAGCCAGGCTGCCGTCGTAGGAGGCGCCGGTGATCCACTCCTGATCGGGGTGCTCGTCGGCGTACCTGCGCACTGCGGCGAGAATCTCGTCGACGGAACGGCACGGCCGTATCGCGGGTCCGGCCGCCTCCAGGCCGCCGTAGAGGGGATGGGCGTGGCCGTCCCCGAAGGACGGCATCAGGAACCCGCCGTCGAGATCGACGCGTCCGGCGTCGGCCGGCACGTCCCGGCGGGCCTGCTCACCCACGGACCGGACGGTTCCGTCGACCACCAGAAGTGCATCGGTGTCGGCGGTTCCGGTCCAGATGGTGCCGCCGGTGAAGAGAACAACGCTCATGGGAGCACCGCCATCGGGCACATCATCGGGCAATTGTGACCGCAGTAGGCCCGCGCTGCAGGGGAAGTGGGGCTTGCGGCGTTTCTGCCGTCGGCGGTCCACTAGGTTTGCGGCGATGGAAAAGGTAATCGTGGCGTTGCGCACCGCCACCGCGGACGACGCTTTCACTGCCCGGCTGTGCGGGCCGGTGGCCGCCGCGCTGCTGGACCTGAATCTGCCCGGGTTGACCATCAACGTCCGCGACGCCCCGGTTCGCGATTCGCTGATGACGCTCACCACCCTGGACCCGCCGATGCAGGCCCTGGTTAGCGTGTGGACCGAACAGCACTACGGCCGGCAGCTTGAGTCAGCGCCGATGCCGCCGCCGGCGTCGCCGCCGGGCGAGCGCGCGCCGGGCCTGGCCAACATCGCGCTGCTGCGGCGGCCCGCCACGCTGGACGAGCCGACCTGGCTGCACCGCTGGCAGCGTGACCACACCCCCGTCGCCATCCGCGGTCGGGGTCACCGTAGAAGTGGAACTCATCCATCACCACCAGGCCGATGTCAGCCTCAGCACCTTCGCGCAGCGCGATGTTGGCCAAAATCTCGGCGGTGCAGGCGATGATCGGCGCACCGGCGTTGACCGCGGCGTCCCCGGTGAGCATGCCGACGTTGCCCGGTCCGAAGACCGCACACAGTGCGAAGAACTTCTCACTGACCAACGCCTTGATGGGCGCGGTGTAGTAACAGCGGTGCCCCTGCGCCAGTGCGGCGTACTGCGCGCCGGTGGCCACCAGTGACTTCCCGGAGCCGGTCGGGGTGGCCAGGATGACGTTGGCGCCGCCGAGCAGTTCGATCAGCGCGTCCTGCTGCGCCGGATACAGCGGTGTGCCGCACTCGTCGGCCCAGGCGGCGAAGGAGGCGAACAACTCATCGGGGTCATCGCCGGTGGCCCGCAGTGCGCAGAGGTTATCGGGATCGTCGAGTAGTGCGGGGGAGTCGGTGCTCATCGGGGCCGGGTGAGGGCGACCGCTGAGGTCGCCCGCGTGTCCGACGATGCGAACCCCGGACACCATGGGCGCAGTGTATTCGCCGAACATCTTCGCTCGGCGCGGTCTCGTTCTCGGTGGTGACCGAGGGGGAAAGGTCTTTAGACCCCTCGGGTCGGTCCGATCGCACCTGACCGCGGTGGGTCGAATCGGGCAGACTGAAGGATATGAGCACAACGGTCGTCGTCCTTGTGGTGGCGATCTGGTTGGTGGTGGGCTTGTTGGCCGGGCTGCTGATGGCCCGCCGCGGTTACGACCCGCTGTGGGTGCTGCTGGCGTTGCCGTTGGGGCCGCTGTTCGTGCCGATCGCGCTGGAGCGGATTCGCCGCCGCCCTGAAGTGGCCGATTTCGGGGCGATGGGGGAACCGCCGCGGCGAACCCTCGGCGCCGCCGGGTCCCGGGTGCTGGTGGGCATGGACGGCTCAGTCCAGTCCGACCGTGCCTTGGAAACCGCGCTGGCTCTGGTGGGGTCCGATTGCAGTCTGCTGGTGCTGGCTGAGGTCGTCCCCTTCGACGCAACCGAGGCTGTTACACGCGATGTGATCGACGGTGCCAAAGACCGGTTGGCGGGGGTGGCCTCCGGTGTCACGACTGCCGGGGTGGTGCACACCGAGGTGCTGACCGGCCCACCCGGCCCGACGCTGCGCCGGTTCGCCCAGGAGCAGGACATGGACCTGCTCGTGGTGGGCCGACGGGGGAAGGGCATGTCCGCACGGATGCTGGGCAGCGTGTCGGCCGACCTCGTCGAGCGCTGCACGGTCCCGGTATTGGTCATCGAGCCGAGCCCCGAGCGCCCGGCCCCGGACCCGAAGACAGACCCGGCCCAGAGCCAGGGGCGTTAGGAGATGGGTGCGCCGGCCGTCGCCATCGCCGGCTCGCACCACGCCCTGCCGGCCCATGAGGTCGTCCTGCTGCTGGAGACCGACTCCCGTCGCGGATTAACCGCCGATGCCGCCCGCGAGCGCCTGGACCGGTTCGGACCCAATGAGCTTCCTGCCCTGCGTGGAGCTGGACTACTGATCAGGATCCTGCGGCAGTTTCACCATCCGCTGATCTACGTCCTGTTGGTTGCCGTCGGCGTCACCGCCGCCCTGCACGAGTACGTCGATTCGGCGGTCATCATGGCGGTCGTCCTGGTCAACGCCCTCGTGGGCTTCATCCAGGAATCCAAGGCCGAAGCAGCGCTGCAGAGCCTGCGGGCGATGGTCCACACCGAAGCCAAGGTTGTCCGCGACGGCCGGGAACGCGCCATCGCCTCGGATCAACTCGTGCCGGGAGATCTGGTGCTCGTCGAGGCCGGCGATAAGGTGCCCGCCGACATTCGGCTGCTGCGTCAGGCCGAACTGCGTATCGACGAGTCGGCGCTGACCGGCGAGTCGTTGTCGGTTTCCAAGAACGATGCGGCGCTGCCGGAGCCCACCCGGGTCGCGGACCGGCTTAACACGGTCTACTCGGGGACCCTGGTGACCGCGGGCAGTGCGGCCGGGATTGTGGTCGCCACCGGGGCCGAGACCGAGATCGGCGAGATCCATCGCCTGGTGGGTGCCGCCGAGGTGCTGGCCACCCCGCTGACCGCGAAACTGAATAAGTTCAGCAAGATTCTGACCGTTGCCATCCTGGGCCTGGCCGCGGCCACCTTCGCCGCCGGCCTGCTGCGCCGCCAGGACGCGGTGGAGACCTTCACCGCCGCCGTCGCGCTGGCCGTCGGCGCCATTCCTGAAGGCCTGCCCGCCGCCGTGACGATCACTTTGGCGATCGGA
>Ga0210003_1001233_pt1 | contig 22732 bp, 18 predicted proteins | sample LantaG_FD_182804 | JGI IMG/M metagenome (GOLD analysis project Ga0210003, IMG submission 182804) | Deep subsurface microbial communities from Baltic Sea to uncover new lineages of life (NeLLi) - Landsort_02402 metaG (SPAdes) (version 2) | ecosystem: Environmental > Aquatic > Marine > Oceanic >... | reverse complement strand
CAAAAATATTTTTTAAAAGAGATGACTGTACAGGACTTGCATTTGGAGGGAATAAGACAAGAAAACTTGAATATATTATGGCTGATGTTTTAGAAAAACAAGCAGATGTAATAATAACAATAGGAGGACTATAGAGATTATTTAAAGTGCTCATGTTATATTATCTACAGTGGTATATTTAGCATTTAATCAGAATTCTTAGTGATTATTAAAGAAAGAGAGGAAGGAATTGAAAACTATTATTAATAACGGATTTATTATTGATCCAAAGAATAAAATGTATTCAAAACTAAATCTTTCTATAGAAAATGGCAAGATAATTGAAATATCAAATAGTAAAATTCAAGGAGATGTAATAATTGATGCAGATGGATTAATAGTCGTTCCTGGTTTTATAGATATTCATATGCATGAAGATAATTACGATGAAAAGAAAGATAATTTTAATATTAATACATTTGAAAGCATGATAAAAATGGGAGTAACTACAGCAATAGGTGGAAATTGTGGTGAGGGTCCAACCGAACCAGACGTCTATTTAAATGCAGTAGACAGATTAGGGATACCTTTAAATTTTGGATTATTAGTACCTCATGGAATACTTCGAAAGAAGGTAAATGAAAAAGACAAATATAAAAAAGCATCTACGGAAAATATCAGAAAAATGAGGGATTTAGCAAAAGAATATCTTGATAAAGGTTGTTTGGGTATATCTTTTGGAATTAGATATATACCTGGTATTACAAAAGAAGAGCTTTTGTATATTTCTGAAGCTGCGAAAAAAGACAATAAAATGGTGGCTGCTCATATAAGAGATGACGCTCAGAATGTAATCCCTTCTGCAATAGAATTTATTGAAGTCGGAAAAAAATTTGGTGTTCCTATTCAACTTTCACATATTGGTAGCATGGGTGCCTATGGTCAAATGGAACAATTGCTTTCATTAATTGATAATTATAAAGCTAATGGTATTAACATAGGGTCTGATTGTTACCCATATAATGCATTCAGTACTGGTCTTGGTGAAACAACGTATGATGAAGGCTTTTTAGATAGATACCAGACAACTTATAATAGCATAGAAATTGCTGAAGGAAAGTATAAAGGTCAAAGATTAACAGAAGATTTATTCTTTAAATTAAGGGAAATTGCTCCAGAATTATCTACAATAGCCTATGTTATGAAGGAGGAAGAAGTAGACATGGCAATAAGTCATCCGGATATCTGTGTAGCAAGTGATGGTTTTTTACATGGTTTACAGGGTCATCCTAGGGCTAGTGGAACATTTCCAAGATTCATAAAAAAATATGTAAAGGAAAAGAAGCTTTTAAATCTTTATCAAGCTATAGAAAAAATGACTTATTTACCAGCAAAAAGAGTAGGGATCAAGAAGGGTTCATTAGGAATTAATGATGATGCAGATATAGTTATATTTAATTATGATGAAATAGAAGATAAAGCAACATTTAAGCAACCTGTTCTGGTACCAAAAGGATTAAAATATGTAATAGTTGCTGGGAAAGTAGCGGTTAAAGATAATAAAATTATTAATAATAAATTGGGGAAGTCATTAAGAAAATAAGAGTATAATGTGCGCCTGAAATATTTGGTGAGTAATTTATAGTAAGGAGACTAAATTCTATGAAATCTATGAATTTGCTTTTTGAAGCACAAAAAATCAAACAGGATATTGTTCAATTAAGGCGCAATTTTCATATGTATCCAGAGTTAGGTATGGAAGAATATAGAACTGTTGGTATTATAGAAGATACATTAAAGTCTTTGGGAATTGAGACTAATAGAATTGCAGGAACAGGATTGATAGGACTTTTGAGAGGTAAAGGTTCTGGGAAGACAATTGCCTTAAGAGCTGATATAGATGCTCTACCAATTTCTGATAAAAAGAAAGTTTCTTATGCATCAAAGGTTCCTGGTAAAATGCATGCCTGTGGCCATGATGCTCATACAGCAAGCCTTTTAGGGGCAGCTATGCTTCTTAGTAAATATAAAAATAAATTTAATGGAAATGCCAAATTTTTATTTCAGCCTGCAGAAGAAACAGTCGGTGGAGCATTACCTATGATAAAAGAAGGTGCACTTAAGAATCCAGAGGTAGATGCAGTATTTGGTTTACATGCTGATCCAAATATTGAAGTAGGAAAAATTGGTATAACCTATGGTAAAACCAATGCAGCCTCGGATATGTTTGATGTAATTATTTATGGAAAAAGTTGTCATGGGGCTGCTCCGCATGAGGGTATTGATGCTATTACTGTGGGAGCACAAGTAGTTAGCGCTCTTCAGAATTTTGTAAGTCGTAATGTAGACCCTTTAGATTCGGTAGTAGTAACGATAGGAATATTCCAGGGTGGTTATCAAAGAAATATTATCGCTGATAGAGTTAAATTATCTGGAATTATAAGAACATTAGATCCAAATATTCGGAAAATAGCTTGCGACAGAGTAAAAAAAATCATATTAGGTGTAACTGAGGCACTTGGTGCTAAGGCTAATATAAATTTTACTCCGAGTTATCCTTCTCTTATAAATGATAATTCAATGACAGATTTAGTTAAATCTGTTGCAGAAGAACTATTAGGAAAAGATAATGTGATAGTAATAAATAAATCTACAATGGGCGTAGAGGATTTTGCTTACTTTTTACAAAATGTTAGCGGATCTTTTTTTAAGGTTGGAGTTAAAAATAAAGAAAAAGGTATAGTCCAACCTCTACATAGCAGTCTTTTTGATATAGATGAAGATGTATTACCGATAGCTACTGCTATGCATACACAGATTGCACTAAAAATTTTGACTGAGTGAGACTATAAAAAGATAAAAGCTAATTCTAATTTAATTTACTTATTCTTTTTATAGTTAATTTGAATTGAAGGAGGTGATAAGACCGATAAAAGAACTGAACATAAAGTAGAGTAAAGAAATCCAGAAATTAAAAATAATTCAAGGAGGATTTAAAAATGAGTAAGAGAAGTTTTAAGCTTTTCTCTGTAATGGTTTTGTGTCTTATGTTAATATTAATTGCTGTCTGTTCAATTCAAGCTGCAAATAAAGGAAGAGTCTTTACCTATGTATTGGATTTAGTAGATCAAGAAACTGCTGATCCTCAGATGACTACCTGGGCCTATACTATTCCAATGAATATTTTTGATGGTTTAGTAAGGGCAGAAACAATAGCTCCCGGACAGTCTGATTTAGTGCCAGCAATAGCAGAATCATGGGAAATCAGCGATGATGGGTTAGTTTATACCTTTCATCTGAGAAAAGGGGTTAAATTCCATAATGGTGAAGAATTAAAAGCTGATGATGTTCTATTTACAATTAACAGGATGATGGATCCGAAAACAAAGGCTTTAAATACTGATTTCTATGATATGATTAAAGGAGCAAAGGAATGCTTAAATGGTGAAGCAGATTCAGTTGAGGGGGTAAAAGTTCTGGATGATTATACAGTACAAATTACCTTGGAAGAACCGTTTGCGCCATTTTTGGCACTTCTTGCTGCTCCACCGTGCGCAATATTTAACCGTAAAGCAACAACTGAAGCAGGAAGAGATTTTGGTTTAATCCCGGAAAAAACAATAGGTACCGGACCTTTTAAACTAATTTCATGGACGGTAAATGATGAGATGACTGTTGAAGCTTTTGATAATTATTATAGGGGTAGACCTAAAGTGGATAAAATGATTGGTAAGATTATACCTGATGTAGCAACACAACGGATGCTCTTTGAGAACGGTGAAATTGATGCATTTGATTGTGATTTTGCAACATCTCAAATACCATATTTCTTAGAAAGTGAGAAATGGAGCAAACAAGTGGTCAGCGGCCCTCGCGTGGGGGTTTACTATTATCATATCAATGAATCCATTAAACCTTTTGACGATGTAAGGGTAAGGAAAGCATTTCAATATGCTGTTGATAGAAAATCATTGTTAGATAAATTGTATAACGGTAAAGGAATTCTAGCTAATGGCATAATGCCAAAAGGTCTTCTTGGCTACAATCCAAATCTTGAGCAAATACCATACGATCCTGAAAAAGCTAAAGAATTACTGGCAGAAGCTGGATATCCAAATGGCTTTGATATGGAAATAGCTCAGATATCGGGTACTACGCTTAAACGTGATGAAGTAGTTCAAGCAATGCTTGCTAATATTGGAATAAAAGTAAAGATAAAATCAATGGATAATGCTGCTTATTATGGAACTAGAAGTGAAGGGAAATTACCTATGTATTCAAATGTCTGGTCTGCTGATTTTAATGATCCAGATAACTTCTTCTATACTTTTTTTTCCAGAAAAAATAATGTTGCCCGTTCATTTAATTATAACAATCCGGAAGTTCAAGACGAAATAGAAAGAGCAAGAGAGATAGTTGATCCAAAAGAAAGAATTGCTCTTTACCAGGAATTAGAAAAGAAGATTGTGCATGAAGATGCTGCATGGCTTCCCTTATTTTCACTAGATCATTTATTTGTAGTTCAACCAAGAGTGAAGAACTTTAAAGTTGCTTGGAACGGCTGGAGTAGTATGCCATTTTATGGTATAGAAATAGTAGAATAGTAATAAATGATTAGATTAAATTAAACACAAGCATAATAATGTAGGGGTCTATTGTTGTTAATGCAATAGACAATAGACCCCTACATTTATATTAAATAGACTAATCTAAAGAAAGGAATGTAATGGCAAAATTTATCTTAAAAAGAATCCTATTTGCTATTCCGATTTTATTAGGAGTTAGTTTAATAATATTTATTTTATTAAATGTAGTTCCCGGTGATCCTATTACCTTGATGTTTAAGGAACACATTAAGCCAGATGTAATAGAACGATTAAGGAGAGAAATGCATTTAGATGATCCGGCATATATTCGTTATTTTAGGTTTATTTGGGATGCTTTACACGGAAACTTTGGTATTTCTTATAAACTTAATAGACCGGTTACCTATTTATTGTTAAATGCTTTTCCAAGAACATTGATTTTGGCATTATCGGCAGCACTAATTTCGTGGATTGTAGGTATACCTGCGGGGATATTATCAGCTGTAAAACAATATTCCATAGAGGATTATTTTTTTATGGGGTTTGCATTTCTTGGTGTTTCAATGCCTGTATTCTGGTCTGCACTTTTGTTTCAATATTTTTTCTCATTAAAATTGGGATGGCTACCAGTAGCAGGGTATACTGGAGCAAAGTATTATATTATGCCGGCAATTGTTTTAGGATGGAGCTCTGCAGGGACAGTTGCCAGGTTAACAAGATCAAGCCTGCTGGAAGTTATGCGAAATGATTATATAAGGACGGCAAGGGCAAAAGGATTAAAAGAGCTTCCTATACTTTTTAGTCATGCATTAAAAAATTCGATTTTACCTGTTGTTACTGTTATGGCTATACAAGTTGCAAGTTTATTGTCAGGTGCAGTTATAACAGAAAGTGTTTTTGGGATTCCCGGAATTGGGAGAGTTGCTGTAGGAGCTATACAAAGTAGAGATATGCCCTTACTTCAAGGGGCTGTAATATTTGCAACATTTTTAGTAATTATAGGAAATATAATTGCAGATGTATTATATGCATTTATAGATCCGAGAATTAGATATAATTAATGGGAGGTATAACAAAATACTAAATATAAACTTCGAAATGAATAAAAATAATATAGAGTTAAAAGAAAGTGCTGAACTTAGGGGAGATGCTTTTTTAAAAGAAGTAGCTAATGCTTTTAAAAAAAATAAAGTGGCGGTTATTGGGCTAATTGTAATTATTTTTTTGATGCTGCTTGCGATATTTGCACCTTATATAGCTCCTTATGATCCCTATGATATAAATTTAGATTTACAATTTTCTAAACCAAGTATTATAAATTGGTTTGGTACTGATATGTTCGGGAGAGATATTCTTAGTAGAATTATTTTTGGTACTAGAATTTCTATGCTTATAGGTCTTATTCCAACTTTTATTTCGATGGTTATAGGAATTATTCTGGGATTGTTTTCGGGATATTATGGAGGAAAAATCGATTCTATAATTATGAGAATTGCAGACATTGTTCTTGCTTTTCCATCTTTATTATTAGCTATGGTTTTTATGTATACACTTGGAGCAAGTTTGTTAAATATTTTTATTGCATTAAGTGTAGTTGGTTGGGCTGGTATTTCAAGAGTGGTCAGATCTCAAACTTTGTCTTTAAAAGAAATGGAATTTATAGAAGCTTCAAAGTCTATAGGAACAAAGAATTGGACTATAATGATCAGGCATATATTTCCCAATTGTATTCCGAATTTAATCGTGTTGTTTACCTTAAGAATTCCAGGTGCTATCCTTTCGGAAGCAAGTTTAAGTTTTTTAGGAGTTGGGGCTCAACCTCCCACACCAAGCTGGGGTTTAATGATTTCAAGAGGAAAAGAATTTCTTTTAAATGCCCCATGGGTATCTATTTTCCCAGGTATAATGATACTAATTATTACCCTGGCATTTAATTTTTTTGGTGATGGATTAAGAGATGCATTAGATCCATATATGAAATACTAATAATCTTTATGTAAGAGGTAAATTTGGTATGAACGGCGATAATAAACTATTAAGCATTAAGAATTTAAAGACATATTTCTTTACGGAAAAAGGCGTAATCCCTGCCGTTGATGGCGTAAATATTGATGTTAAGTGTGGAAAAGTCCTTGGTTTAGTTGGTGAGTCTGGTTGTGGTAAAAGCGTGACAGCTCTTTCCATAATTCGTTTGATAGCTTCTCCGCCTGGGAAAATAGTTGAAGGAGAAATTACTTTTGAAGATAAAAAAAATCTATTAAATTTATCTTTAAATGAAATACAATCCATTAGAGGTAAAGATATTTCAATGATATTTCAGGAACCCATGACATCACTAAATCCAGTTTATACAGTGGGGAAACAGGTTAGTGAAGCTTTCACCATACATCAATCAATAAACAAGAAAGATGTTAAAGAAAAAGTTATAAATATGTTTAAAATGGTAGGTATACCTGAACCAGAGAAAAGATTTAATAGCTATCCACATCAACTTTCAGGAGGATTAAGACAAAGAGTAATGATAGCTATGGCTTTATCCTGTAATCCAAAATTATTAATAGCAGACGAACCTACTACCGCCCTTGATGTTACAATTCAGGCACAAATACTAAATTTAATGAAACAACTTCAGAAGGAAATAAATACTTCAATTATTATGATAACTCATGATTTGGGTGTAATTGCTGAGGTAAGTGATGATGTATACGTAATGTATACAGGGAGAATAGTAGAGCATGCAGATGTATTTGAATTATTTGATAATCCTTTACATCCTTACACTCTTGGATTAATGAAGTCAATTCCGAAGGTAACCAGTCAAGTAGAGGATAAAGAACTATATTGTATAGAAGGGATGGTACCTAATTTACTTTATCTGCCTAAAGGCTGTAAATTTTTTCCGCGTTGTGAACAAAGGATAGATATCTGCAAAGAAAAGGAATCTGAATTAATTAATATTGGTAATAATCATTATGTTAGATGTTGGTTATTTAGTTAAGGATTAAGATATTTGCTAAAAGCTTACAGAGTAAAATTAAGAGTGGGGTGAATTAATGAACAATACATTGGTTAAAGTTAAAAACTTAAAAAAATATTTTACTGTTGAAGCAGGTATGTTTAGTAAAAAAAAAGGTTACATACATGCAGTAGAAGATGTAAATTTTGAAATTCACAAAAGAGAAACATTAGGATTAGTAGGTGAATCAGGTTGTGGAAAGACCACATTGGGAAGATTAGTAATTCGATTGTTGGAACCTACAGAAGGTGAAGTGTATTTTGAAGATAATAACATTTTCAAATTAAAACCTGAAGAATTAAGAAATTTAAGGAAGAAAATGCAGATTATATTTCAAGATCCATATGCATCATTAAACCCACGAATGAAAGTTATGGATATTATTTCAGAACCTTTAACAACCCATGATGTATTTAGTAGTAGTAGGAAAAAATTAGAAAGAGTCAAAGAATTAATGAATATAGTAGAATTAAGAGAAACATATATGAGAAGATACCCTCATCAATTTAGCGGTGGACAAAGACAGAGGATTGGTATAGCCAGAGCACTAGCTTTAAATCCTGAATTTATAGTATGTGATGAGCCGGTTTCAGCTTTAGATGTTTCCATACAATCTCAGATATTAAATTTGCTAAATAAATTACAGGATACACTGAATTTAACTTATTTATTTATTTCTCATGATTTAAGTGTAATTAAACATATTTCTGATAGAATCTGTGTAATGTTTTTAGGAAAAATAGTAGAATTAGGAACGACTAAGGAAATTTTTAAACACCAACTTCATCCATATACAAAATTTCTCCTATCTGCATTACCTTTACCAAATCCCCATTTAAGAGATCGAGAACGGGATATATTAAAAGGAGAAATACCTAGTCCTATAAATATACCTTCTGGTTGCCGATTTCATACTCGGTGCCCTTATGCAAAAAATAGATGTAAGAAGGAAGAGCCTAAATTAGTTAAATATGGAGATCATTTAGTAGCTTGTCATTTTGTACTTGAGTAAATAGAAAATTAATAATAAACACTTTATAAATTAATTACTCTATCGCTAATATAAGTTTAAATTTAAAAGTGTGAAGAATAGAAAAAGTATATATTTTTAGATAGAACTATTTTATGTTTCTTAAATATATTTCAATAAAAAAATCTTGATAAATTAGCTATAAGAGACAAGGTTCAAATAAAAGCTTATGGATTAGGATTAAAACTTTTAGATTATGATAATATTAAAATTATGAGTATTGACCCTATGTTATTCGAAACGCTGAATATAAAAGATAAGAAGGGTAAAGTAGAAATTCCTGTTGTAGCCGAAGTACCTCCTTATCTGATAGGTTCAGGAATAGGTGCCGAAGTTTCCTATAAAGGGGATTATGCTATTATGACTGCTGATAAAGAAGAATTGAGAAAATGGGGACTTAATAAATTAAAATTTGGAGATTTGGTTTTACTTAGAGATTGTGATAATACTTACGGAAGAGGCTACTTAAAAGGCGCAGTAAGTGTAGGAGTAATTATTCATAGTGATTGTATATTGGCAGGACATGGACCTGGAGTTGTTACTATTATGAGCTGCAAGACACCAAAAATTATACCTCGGTTTGATGATAAAGCTTTAATATATTGGCTATTATAAAAAAATATTATTTTAATAATATTTTTAGTTCAAAAGTGTAAACACCACTTAAAAGTGGATAAAGGCAAGTTATTGCCAAAGAAGAAGGATAGAGGAAGGTCGAGGGAATGCCGAAATATAAATGTTTAAATTGTGGAAATGACCGGAGAAGGCATTTTAAATATATTTAAATGGAGAAAAAGTAAACTTCTATAAGATTGAAAACCGGCAATCTGGATTCTCTCTTTGCTCCTTTGTCCGAATTGCCGGCCCTGCTCCCTTGACCATATGCTTATAAGGGAGTAGGGTAAAAAAATTTTGGGAGGTGGTTAAATTCAAATAATTTACTCGGACATATAAAGTGAAAATTTATAGATAAAAGAGGAGGGGAAAAGAAGAAAATATTTTTTGAATGTAGATTCGCAAATTCATCATGAAATTTATGAGGATTTTAGATGAATTTAGCAAAAAAATTTGCGTAAATATTTCATACGCAGAATTTAGGTATAAATAAAAAACAGGAGGGAATCATGAAAAAATTATGTTTGTTTTTAGCATTAATGTTACTTGTGGCTTTACCTATGACTGCATATAATAGTGAAAAATCAGTTCTCAGAATAGGAATAATACAAGAACCTGATACGACCAGCCCATTTATAGCTACTTTGGCAGCATTTAATGTAATAGACGTTCGTGTTTATGATAATTTGATTGAATATGATGATAATCTGCATCCGGTTGGAGGATTAGCAGAAGATTGGTCAGTAAGTGAGGATGGATTAGTTTGGACATTTAATTTAAGAGAAGGAATTAAGTGGTCTGATGGAGAAGATTTTAATGCTGATGATGTGGTTTGGACTTATACTGCATTGATTGAGGGAGAATATCCTCAAAGTGTACAGTTAACAGGAATAACAAAATGTGAAAAAGTTGATGAATATACTGTTAAATTATACACTGAGGCTCCAAAAGCTGACATGGAATCTATAAGAGTGGATATAGTACCTGAACATATTTATAGTAACAAGTCATTAGAAGACTTGCATACTTTTGCAGAGGATAGCCCTGTAGGAACCGGACCATTTAAATTAGTAGAATGGAAACAAGGACAGTTCCTTAAATTCGAAGCTAATGAAAATTATTTTAAAGGAGCTCCTCATATAGACGAAATAGTATATGTTATATTCGCAAATGCGGATACTTTAATGCTGGCATTGAAAAACGGGGAAATAGATGCTGTTACTTCAATAGCAAGTAATCAGGTTGAAATGTTGGAACAAAACCCAAATATAGAGGTTGTTAAAGCATTGGGAAGAAACTTTCAAGAGCTAGGTTTCAACTGTTGGGATTCACCGGAATCAAAAGGAAATCCTTTAGTATTGGATCCAAAGATAAGACTTGCCTGTGATTATGCTATAGATAAAGAGCAAATAGTAGAAATAGCATTAACCGGTTTAGGAACTCCTGGAACTTCTCTAATACCTCCATCAGTTGGAGATTGGCATTGGGATCCAAGTGATGAAAAACATAATTATGATCCTGAAAAAGCGAAACAAATATTAGAAGAGGCAGGATATATTGATACTGATGGAGATAGCATCAGAGAGGATAGCGAAGGAAATAAATTAGACTTTAGATTCGCAGTTATATCAAGCTATGGAGAGGCATATGTAAAGGCTTCTTTAATAATTCAAAAGAATTTACAAGATATTGGTATAAATACAAATATAACTACTATGGATGGTGGGGCTCAATCAGATTTAATATATAGTCAAAATTTTGACACTGACATGTATATTTGGGGTTGGTCTGCTGAACTTGATCCATCATTGAAGTTATCCGTAGTATTAACTGAGCAAATAGGTAAAAGAAGTGACTGCTTCTGGTCAAATGAAGATTACGATGAATTATATAAAATTCAGGTTAGTCAAGTAGATAGAGAAGAAAGACTTGAAACTGTACATGAAATGCAAAGAATTGTATATGAAGAAGCTCCATACATTATCTTATACTATCCAGATGCAGTAGAAGCATATAGGACAGATAAATTTGAGGGCTGGACTAGAGTGCCGGAAGGTATTGGAAACTCAATATCACAAGTTAACAAATCCACATTCTTAAGTATTCGACCTAAATAAATAAAAGTGATAGAGAAAAGTGATAGAGAAAGGTTCTCCTTTCTCTATCACTTCTTATAAAGAGAGGGATGCATTATGAACTTGAGTTATTTATCAAAAAAATTATCTCATTCGATAATTACTTTATTTATAGTAATTACAATAAACTTCTTTTTATTTAGAGTTATACCCGGTGACCCATTTGCTATGATTGCAAAAGCGGGAAACCTATCAGCAGAATATAAAGAAGAATTAAGTACATTATATGGCTTTAATGGATCATTACCCATACAATATGTGAAATACTTAAGACAGTTATTCACCTTTGATTTTGGACTTTCATTCAAGTACAGAAAACCTGTTTTAGAGATTTTAGGTAATAGACTTATGGCAACACTATTACTGGCATTTTTCGCCCAATTATTTGCAATAATATTAGGAACTGTTATTGGAACATTGTCTGCAGCATTTAGAGGAAAAAAAATTGATGTTGCAGCTTTAGGATTTGCACTATTTATTTATGCTATCCCGGCATTTTGGCTGGGCATTGTATTATTATCATTTTTTTCTGTTAAATTAGGTATTTTGCCGCTAAATGGTATGGTAGTTGCCGGGTTAAGCCATCCCACAACCTGGGCTTATATTAAAGACGTAGTCCATCATTTAGTACTACCGGTGTTTTCTATGGGATTAGCCATATGCGGAGGGTATGCCATTATAATGAGAGGTTCTTTATTAGATGTTTTAACAGAAGACTACATAACAACAGCTAGAGCAAAAGGACTTAAACGTAAAGATATAGTAATTAAGCATGCACTTCCCAATGCTATGCTCCCCATGGTTACTATTATAGCGATTAATTTAGGCTTTATGGTAAGTGGAGCTATACAGACTGAAACAGTATTCTCCTGGCCGGGAATAGGAAGATTGGTATATGAGGCATTAATGGCAAGAGATTATCCAGTGTTGCAGGGAGCATTTTTAATTATTAGTTTAACGGTTATTATTGCTAATTTTATAGCAGATATACTTTACGGATATTTAGATCCTCGAATTAAATACGAGTAAGGAGAGTCAGGATGTCTTCAAATATTAATAGAAAAAAAGTAATGAAAAAAGGCATCATAAGATTTATTGATATCTTTAAAGAAAATAAAATGGGTGTTCTTGGATTCTATATTATAGTTTTTTTCTTATTGGTGGCCTTTGTAGGACCATTAATATATAGCTATAACCCTCAGGAATTTGCTAAAGGTGGGTTGATAGCACCACCTACAAAGGAATTTCCTTTAGGAACTGATGATATGGGCAGAAGTATACTTGGGGCTTTAATATATGGGGCCAAAGTTTCCCTTATGATAGGAATATTTGCAACATTGATATCTGTTTTTATAGGAACATTTATTGGGATAGTATCAGGATTTGCAGGAGGCAAATTTGACAGTGTACTTATGAGGATTACTGACGGATTTATGGTATTACCTAAATTGCCTCTTATTATGATTTTGGCAGCATTGTTAGGTTCCAGTACAAGAAACATAATTATAGTAATAGGATTGACGGGTTGGACAGGTACAACCAGATTAGTAAGATCCCAAACTTTGTCAGTTAAACAGAGACCTTTCATAGAAAGAGCAGTATCTGTTGGTGCGGGGAAAGGTTATATAATGTTTAGGCATATACTGCCAAATGTTTTTCCTTTAGTGTTTTCTAATACTATACTCGTTGCAGCAGGTGCAATCCTTACAGAAACTACATTAAGTTTTTTAGGATTGGGTAATCCATTAGTGCCAAGCTGGGGACAGATACTAAGAGGTGCATTCACTTCAGGAGCAGTAAGTATTGGAGCATGGTGGTATTTTGTGCCGGCTGGATTATGTGTTATCCTTTTAGTTCTAGGATTCACTCTCTTGGGATATTCATTTGATGAGATATTAAATCCTAAACTAAGGAGATACTAAACATGAAGAATGAAAATATTTTAGAAGTGTCAAATTTAAAAACATACTTTAAAATTAAAGAAGGTACAGTAAAGGCAGTAGATGGAATAAGTTTTAGCTTAAAAAAAGGTGAATCCTTAGGATTAGTAGGTGAATCCGGATGCGGAAAAACAACTACTGCATTATCCATCATAAAATTATTAGCAGATAACGGATATATAGAAGATGGGAAGATTTTGTTTAAAGATAAAGATATAACTAAAATGACTGAATCTGAAATGCTACCTATAAGATGGAAAGATATTTCCATTATATTCCAAGGTTCAATGAATGCTTTAAATCCGGTTATGAGAGTAAGCGATCAAATTGTTGAAGCAATACAGCTGCATGAGAATATAAGTGATAAAGAAGCTAGGGAAAGAGTAACAAAATTGCTTGAGCTTGTAAATTTAGATACTGGTTTAATTGACAGTTATCCCCATGAGTTTAGTGGAGGCATGAGACAAAGAGCAATGATTACTATGGCATTAGCATGCAATCCAGGCTTGATAATAGGTGATGAGCCAACAACCGCACTAGATCTTATGGTGCAGGCTCAAATAATAGATTTGATTAATGATTTAAGAAAAAAATTAGATACGAGTATGATAATAATAACTCATGATTTATCAATAATTACAGAAATTTGTGACAGAATTGCAGTAATGTATGCCGGTAAAATAGCAGAAATAGGAACAGTACAAGATGTTATATTTAATTATAAACACCCTTATACAGAAAAATTGATAAAAGCTTTCCCAAATATTTATGGAGAAAGAGAAATGGTAGAATCTATACCGGGATTTCCGCCAAATTTATTAGACCCTCAAAAAGGTTGTCTTTTTGCTGATAGATGTCATAAAAAGATTGGAGAGATTTGTGAAAAAGTTGATCCTAATCTGATTAAGGTAGGAGGAAAAAATCATATGGTTGCGTGCCATCTATGGGAGGGCAAGGATGAGTAGCATAGTTGATTTAAAACAATTAAAGGTTAATTTTCAAATCAGGCAAGGATTTATAAAAGAAGTAATAAAAAGAGAGAAAAAGATTGTCAAAGCTGTAGATAATATAGATCTTTCAATTAAAAAGGGAGAAATATTATCTTTGGTGGGAGAGTCAGGAAGTGGGAAGACTACTACAGGAAGGGCAATTCTCCAGTTAGTAGAAAAAACTGATGGTGAAATATTATTTGATGGCAAGGAGATTAACAACAAAAGCAATGAATACATGAAAAATTTCCGGAAAAGAGCACAAATGATTTTTCAGGATCCATATCAGTCGTTAAACCCTAAATTTATGGTTATAGACATTGTTGCAGAACCACTTCAACTTATGAAAATAAAAGTCTCAGAAGAAGAGAAAATTGATAAAGTAGTTAAAGCTCTCGAATTTGCAGGCTTAAGACCTGGCAAGGATTATTTGTACAGATATCCTCATGAGTTAAGTGGAGGACAAAGACAAAGAGTTTCTATAGCTACTTGCTTTATTGTGTCACCTGATTTTATAGTAGCAGATGAGCCTGTATCTATGCTTGATGCATCAGTGAGAGCAGATATAATTAAACTATTTGTTGAAATGAAACAGAAAAAAAATATATCCTTTCTCTTTATAACACATGATTTATCTCTATCATGGCTTATATCTGATAGGATAGCTATAATGTATTTAGGGAAAATAGTTGAGCTAGGCAAAGCTGATTTAATAGCAGGCGCATGCAGACATCCTTACTCTCAGGCTCTGACAAGTGTTTTAGCAGTGGTTGGCGATAGAAGAAAAAGAAAAAGAATAGTATTGGAAGGAGAAATACCTTCACCAATAAACACACCTTCTGGGTGCAGATTCCATACTAGATGTCCTCTAGCCAAAGAAAAATGCAAAATAGAAGAACCAAAGTTGAGAGAAATTGAAGAAGAACATTATGTAGCTTGTCATTATCCGGAAATTATTAAATAAAAGTATTATAAAGGAGCGTTAAATGCATAAATTATCATTGGAGGCTAGATTAAAAGCTGAAGTGGTTAGTTTTAGCGGCAAAGTAAGTTATTATGCTAATGATTTTAAAGGCAATATTATAAGTGTTAATTCAAACGAAGAGTTTGAAGCGGGCAGCTGTATAAAAGTATTTATTCTAACAGAATTTTTTAGGCAAATACATGAGAAGAAAATAGATCCAAATAAATTATTAAAATATACTAAGGATAATTTTGTTGTAGGGAGCGGTATTCTTAGATCTTTGGATTTAGGTATAGAAATGACAGCAAAAAATTTTGCCAAAATAATGATAATAATAAGCGATAATATAGCTACTAATACTTTGATAGATTTTTTAGGAATAGAAAATATAAACAAAACATGTCAAGATTTGGGATTTAAAAATACAGTATTATATAATAAAATAAATTTCGAAAAGTATGAAAAACTGGGTACAATAACACCTATAGACTATGCTAAATTTTTTGAAATGCTTTATAAAGAAGAGATTTGGAGTAAAGAGCTCTCTAGAGAGATGCTAAGTATATTTAAAAATCAACATTATAATACAATGATTACAAAAAGTTTTCCCCAATACTATTTAGACTCTGAAAATACTGGTGACGAAGAACTAATATATGTAGCTTCAAAAGGTGGAAGTATGGATACCTGCAGAAATGATGGAGGAATTATATATACACCTTACGGGAGCTATGTACTAGTTATTTTCACTAAAAAATTTAGAGATCCATTGTATTACAATGAACACGAGGCTTACAGATATGGCTCAAAAGCAAGCAGATTAATACTGGATCAATACTTAGCATTAAGAGGAACCTTTGCATAGAGGTATATTATGAATTATGATATTTTAATAAAAAATGGATGTATTATTGATGGTACGAATACACCGTGGTATAGAACTGATATTGGAATTATTGATGAAAAAATAGCATTCTTAGGCAAATCAGTAAATAACAATGGTAATACAATTATTGATGCTAACGATCAATTCGTTTGCCCTGGTTTTATTGATGCACATACTCATTTTGATTTAGGATCCTTTACTTTTTTAAATTTTCAAGATCATTTACTAAAGAGAAGACTTTATCAAGGTATTACTACTCAAGTTACAGGATGCTGTGGGCGTAGTCCTGCACCAGTAACAAATGATAACAAGGATGGGTGGTTACTTGATTATGGAATAAACAATGTGGATCAGATTAAATGGAATAGCTTTAGAGAATATTTAAATGAACTTAGGAAACAAAAACTTGGAACTAATTATATAAGTTACGTTGGTCATGGTACTATAAGATACAATGTTATGGGCTATAGCGATAGAAAAGCTACAAAAGATGAACTAGAAAAAATGAAATTAATATTACGAAAGTCTCTACAAGAAGGTGCTATAGGAATGAGCACTGGACTAATCTATCCGCCTGGAGTTTTTGCTGACACAGAAGAATTAATAGAACTTGCAAGTGTATTATCAGAGTTTAACGCTATTTATGCTTCACATATCAGAAGTGAAGGAACAGACTGGATAAACTCTGTAAATGAGGTTATAGAAATTGCAGAAAAAAACAATATTCCTGGAATAGTACATCACTTAAAGGTGAAGCATAAAAGACATAAAGAACTTGTTAATAAATGTCTTGAAATGGTTTATAAAGCAAGGCAAAGAGGCGTTGACATTACTTTTGAACAATATCCATATGAAGCTAGTTGGACAGGTCTTTCTGCTATATTACCCGCCTGGACTTTCGAAAATGGCAACACTAAAACATTAGAAAGATTAAAAGATAAAAAAACAGCTTCTAAAATTAAAGAAGATATTTGTATAGATTATAATTGGAAAAATTCACAGGAAGAATTAGAAGGCAGCAAAAATATATTAATTGTTGAAGCTAAAAACTATGAACATTTTGTAGGGAAAACACTGTTTGAAATTAGTCAGATTCTAAATAAATCACCTTTAGATGCCGCCTTTGAAATACTTATTGGAAGCAATATGAATTCTTCTGCTGCTTATTTCGGAATTACTGAGGATTGTATTGAAACAATACTTAAGAGTCCTTTTACTATGATTGGAGCTGATTCAGGGCCTTCAAAGATTGGAGGAGGTACTCATCCAAGAAATAATGGTACTTTCCCAAGAGTATTAGGAAGATATGTAAGAGAAAAAGGAATAATTAGCTTTGAAGAAGCTATTTTCAAAATGACTGGTTTTCCTGCTTCGAAATTCAATATATCCAACAGAGGGCTAATAAAACAAGGGATGTTTGCGGATATTGTTATCTTTGATCCACATAAGGTTAAAGATGGTGCAACTTATGCCGAACCATTTAAAAAGCCAAGTGGAATTAATTATGTAATAGTAAATGGTTGCATTTCTATAGAGGGAGGAAAATTTACTGGTAATGTAAATGGCAAAGTGTTGAAGTAAAAAAACCTAAAGGATTGGAGTATTGCTTCAAGTAGAAAATGTATTATCATTATTAGAAAAGTAAATATCTTGTTATTTTAAGTAATATAACCTTTTGTAATTAAATAAATAAAGGAGGATTGTATTGTGAAGATACTTATATCTGCAGATATAGAAGGAATTTCTGGAATAGTCGATATGGAACAAATATTTCCTGAAGCCAGAAATTATGAAAGAGCTCGTAGGCTTATGACTAAGGAAGTAAACGCAGTAATTGAAGCTGCTTTTGAATATGGGGCTGATGAAGTTGTGGTAAGTGATTCTCATCATAATAATGATAATATTTTGATTGAAGAATTGTTTCCGCGTGCAACTTTAATTAGTGGCAGTTACCAACCATTAAGCATGATGCAAGGTATTGATAATAGTGTTGATGCCGTATTTTTTGTAGGATATCATGCTAGAGCAGGCACTCAAGAAGCAGTGATTGATCATACATATGTCTTTAGAATAATTAACGTTAAAATTAATGGTAAGCTAATGGGAGAAGCAGGAATTAATGGGAGATTAGCAGGTTGTTTTGGTGTTCCTGTGGCATTTGTATCAGGAGACCAAAAGGCAATAATGTGTGCTAAAGAAGAATTAAATAATCCTGTTGGTGTTGTTGTAAAGGAATCGATCAGTCGGACTGCAGCTAAAATTTACCCTTTCCCTCTAGTAAAAGAACGTTTAACTGCTGGTGTTTCCGAAGCAATGAAGAACATAAAATTATTCAAGCCTACCGTAGAAGAAGGTCCTGTGAAACTGGAAGTATCTTTTAGTATATCTAATATGGCAGAAATATGTCTTCTTATTCCAGGAGTAACTAAAAAAGATGGACGGACTGTAACTTATACCGGCAAAGAATATATGGAAGTTTTTAAAGTGTTTAGAGTAATGCTTGGATTAACTAGCGGGATTAAGTAGACAGATTAATAAATTAATGAAGTGATGAATTATTATAAAAATGAAGTGTAAAATATTTTAAAAGACATTAGGCATATGATAGTAAGCTTTTCTGAAAACTAAAATTATTCAATTTTCAAAATAGAGAAAATAGAGAGGAGAAGTAAAATGAATCTAATGCAACCACCTCTATCTGCTCCTAAGGTCGAATGGTTTATGTTAAAACCAGAATATTGGATAGAGCAGACTAAGGATGCAGAAAAACTAATTTTAAATGAGGAAGAGATAATAGAATTCAATAAAAAATCCTTTAGAAAAATGAAATCTAAAGGATTTGAGGAATGGTTGTATGATTTAGAAAAATATCCTAAAAAGATAACTAAAGAAAAATTATTAAATACCATGAAGGCCTATTCATCTAAAGAAATGTTTCCAGTAAAGCCTTGCTATAATAAATTTGCTAATAAAATTTCAGAAACAGTAAAAGAAGAGATACTATATCAGGCTAATTTTGACGGTATACCTGATGAAATTCGAGTAGAATGGGGCATGTTGGTAAAGAGAGAAGACGTAAGAGCTTTCCCTACGGATACTGTATTTGCCGAAGAACCAAAGGCTATCGATTTTGATCTTTTCCAGTTGACCATTCTGCCTGTGGGGAGTCCGGTAGCGATTTTACATCAAAGCAAAAATGGAAAGTGGTATTATATTCAAAGTATTATATATAAAGGATGGATCAAAGTAGAAAACATTGCTCTGACAAAAAATAAGAAAGAAGTATTTGATTATTTAAAAATAGACATATTTTTAGTAGTTACTGAAAGCAGAGTCGAGACAGAACCAAATCCCTTCTCAAGAGAAGTCTCCAATGTTCTTTTTCAGATGGGAGATAAAATTCCTTTGATCGAATTTGATAAGATTCCAGAGTCAATTCCAACCAGTAATTTACATGCCCAATCTGCAGAAGGTTGCTATGTAGTAAAAATACCGGTAAAAGATGATGATGGATATCTTCAATTTAAATTAGCTTTAATCGCCCGCTCAAATGAGCTTTGTGAAGGTTATCTTTCTTATACCAGGGGAAACATAATTCGACAAGCATTCAAGTTATTGGGAGAAAGATATGGGTGGAACGGTATGTTTATAAGAAGAGACTGCTCCCAATTTATTATGAATATTTACAGAACTATGAATATTATTATTCCCAGTTACACCCTGATACAGGAGGAAGGAGCAGCTGGTAAATCTATTAAGTTTAGCGGTTCTATTAAGGATAGAGAGAATATATTAAATCAATTAAAACCAGGTGATCCCATCTATTTAAAAGGACATGTGGTAATGTATTTAGGTAAGGTTGGAGATAATTATTATATAATTCATTCTGGTGCTGGATATGGGATAGAGAATAAAGACGGAAGCATAAGACCAGTAAGTGTTCATGGGGTTTTTATTTCAGAAGTACATCAATTTCTTATGAGTGTAAAGAAGAGTTATTTAGAGATTTTCACAACTGCTCGGAAGTTTCAATAATAATTAGATTACTTTTATGAAGAAGCGACTTAATAACCTAAAAAAAATAGATAGAAAATTATTAATAGTTCTAAAATAAAATTTCTATTTAGAAATAATTAAAATATTTAATTAAAGAAATTTAATGTGTATTTTAAAGAATTTATTGATAAATTTGAAAAAATTTACAATAGGAGTGAGAAAAGGAAGATGTGCGAATTGTTAGGAATGTCTTTTAATCAGTTAATCAATCCTAAAGTATTCTTTAAAGAATTTCAAAAAAGAGGAAAAAATAATCCTGATGGATGGGGAATAGCTGTTTATAAAAATAAGAAAGTATTAATTAAAAAAGAAGCTATAAATGCATTATCAAGTGATTTTCTTACAAAAAAAAAGAATTTAGAAAATATTCTTTCTAAAATTATTATTGGACACCTCAGAAAAAAGAGTCAAGGCGAAGCAAGTTTGAATAATACGCATCCATTTTTTAAAGAGCTAAATGGAAAAGATTATATTTTTGCTCATAATGGAGGGATTTCTTCCTATAAAAAGATCAAGTTAAAATATTTTTTCCCCAAGGGTGATACTGATTCTGAATATATATTTTGTCATTTGTTAGATCTTATTAAAGAAAAAAAAATAAAAAATTATAACTTTTATGATTTTCGATGGTTAGAGCAAGAATTAAAAAAAATTAATGAAAAAGGTGAATTAAACTGTATTTTTTCTGATGGGAAACATTTATTTTGTTATTACGATAAAAATGGTTACAATAACCTTTATTTTATTCAGGAAAAGTCACCGTATAGACAGATAAAATTAAAAGATATAGATTGGGAAATTGATTTAAGGAAAGAAAAACCTTTTGATCAAATTGGTTATATCATTAGCACTAAACCATTAACTAATGAAAGTTGGGAGAAATTCAAAAAAGGCGAATTAATTATTTTTAAAAAAGGGGAAATAATTTATTCGACTTATAAGAATATGGCAGTATAACAAGAGAAAAGTTTCTTTTTAATTATAAACCTAATACGAATATTAATAAATATTTTAGATAAAATAAGGGGTAGTTTAGATTTTTTTTATCTGAAGAAATGAACTTGGAACGAGGGAGTAACCTGTTAAAGTGTTTGTTATTTCATTATTAAATTTGGCTTCAATTGTTGCATATGATAGAGACATTATGAGCAAGAGTTTGATAAAGGAATATGAAGAGGTAGAAGTTAATAAATTATTTATTAAAATTATACGAGGAGAAATAAAATGAAAAATAAAGGCATTTCTAAAGAATTATTAAAAGATTTTTCCGAAGATTACCATAAGGACTTGAGAAGTAAAATAATAAGTGATGCCATTATTAAAAATGGAATTAACAACACAGCTTTAAATCGAGATTCAATCATTAAGATGCAGCATACTTTTTCGGAAGAGATAAAAACCGGAAAGATTACCAATCAAAAAAAGAGCGGAAGGTGTTGGCTGTTTGCTGGCTTAAATAAATTACGCTATGCTATTGCCCAAAAGCTTAATTTAAATTTAAGCGAAAAGGAAGGATTTGAACTTTCCCAGGCCTATCTAATGTTTTGGGATAAATTAGAAAAAGCTAATTATTTTTTAGAATCTATTATTGAAACAAAAAGAGAAAAATTGGATAGTCGTCTGGTAACGTGGCTTTTAAATAACCCTATGCAAGATGGTGGTCAATGGGATATGTTTATAAATTTAGTAGAAAAATATGGTATTGTCCCTCAATATATTATGCCAGAATCCTTTTATAGTAGTGATTCTTCTTTGATGGATAAGATTTTAAATTTAAAACTAAGAGAATACACTAAAGTTTTACGAGAAGATTTAAAAGAGAGAGAAGAAAGAGAATTAAGAGTTAGGAAAGAAGGGATGATTAAAGAATTTTATGCCCTTCTTTGTCATTTTTTTGGAGAACCACCAAAAGTTTTTGCTTTTGAATATAGGGATAAAAAAAATAAATTTCATCGAGATAGGAATCTTACTCCTTTAGAATTTTATAAGAAATATTCTTCGGTAAAGGTAATTGATTATATAAGTATCATTAATGCTCCTACCACGGATAAACCTTTTGGCAAAACTTATACCGTAAAATATCTAGGAAATGTAAAAGAAGGAAGAAAAGTCCTTTATCTGAATCTTGAAACTGAAGAATTAAAGAAATTAACTATATCGCAATTAAAAGATGGAGAAACGGTCTGGTTTGGGTGTGATGTAGGTCAGATGTTAGGAAGAAAGGCCGGAATTATGGATTTAGATCTTTATAATTATAAAAAAGTCTTAGGTACTTCCTTCAATTTATCTAAGGCGGATAGATTAAATTATGGGGATAGTCTTCTTACCCATGCTATGGTTTTTACCGGAGTAAACATTGTAGAAGATAGCCCAAATAGATGGAAGGTAGAAAATAGTTGGGGAAAAGATAATGGTAAAGATGGATTTTTTGTCATGAGTGATGAATGGTTTAATCAATTTATATATCAAGTAGTAGTGAATAAAAAATATCTTTCTGAGGAATTTTTAACTATTTTAGAAAAAACTCCTATAGAAT
>Ga0210003_1001231_pt1 | contig 22740 bp, 20 predicted proteins | sample LantaG_FD_182804 | JGI IMG/M metagenome (GOLD analysis project Ga0210003, IMG submission 182804) | Deep subsurface microbial communities from Baltic Sea to uncover new lineages of life (NeLLi) - Landsort_02402 metaG (SPAdes) (version 2) | ecosystem: Environmental > Aquatic > Marine > Oceanic >... | reverse complement strand
CTCACATGGAGAATCAAAAAACTCGCTCAAGAGCGAGAGCAGAGAATCCCTTGTCTTAAAATATTTTTTATTTCTCTATTGATTTTATCCTGGTACTCTGGCCCCTATGCCCCCTCCGATTGGTTAGTCTTTACTTTTCACTGCCTTGTATAACGTGATCATATGCTCTATAGATTTCTTTGTATAGTTCAATTCAACTAACAATCCAACCAATAGTTGCAGCAATGCCATTATTGATAAAATAATAACGGCAACATGTTTTAAAGCCGTTTGTGGAACGTCACCTGTATGTTTTAACACCAAAATAATTGCAAAGCCAGGCAGCCCAAAGTGAATAGATATTGAACAGAGTTTTAAAAAGAATAGATAAGGGATTGACAACCATCTAATGAATCCATTCGATGAACGAGCAAAATGTGCAGGAGCACTCCAAACCGTCAGCGTGCTTGGAATGACTCGGGCATCCCAAAGCTCCTTTGGAGAAACTCCCGCATCTGATTCCTCTTCCGTCATTATCAGCAATGGTTCGGCAAGATCTCTTCGTGTGTGGGATGCACGACTTTGTGCTTCAAGCCATCTACTGATTAAGGCAACCATTAGGCCGGTCACTATTAATGAAAACCATTCCATTGAAAAAGAAATGTCAATAATGGGAAGTTTTGGATCATCACTTATTGTTGAGGTTGATATCGAAATAGAATAAATGGATATGACCGCCAATGTTATCCATGTCCTAGAACCAAGCTTAACCTGCTCAACGTATCCAGAGAGAAGTTTGTCAATTGTTTCATTGTTTTGGTTGGACATAGAACCTCCCATGGTGACTAACGTCCTGAATCACACTTGCGCGGTAGTGCATAGTGTGCATTCTCTTGTTATCCCGAAAGTCGCCGCCATTTGAAAGGAGAGCCGTGGCTCAACGGTGCCCCTCTCTATTCTTCTGGGGCTTGCCCCTCGGTTTGCTGTTCGGGCTCATCGGCTATGTTCGAAGAGTCGGTCGCGGCTAGACTCAAGATCGCCGTCTTGGTTACAGATAGATTGAACGCTTTGGCCAGTTTATCCCGGAATTCTGTCGGGGTGTCGGAGACCCAAGCGTTGGTGATAGTCCTGCCCTGTAAGCCCTGTAAGGACGGGATTCCAATCTCACCGATTCCTGGTTTGTAGTACTCTCTTTTCAGAGAGTTCGGAAGGTCCTCATTCATAGGTTGGATTGTTGCCGGGTATGGTGCCTTTAGACGGTGAATCACAGAGAATAGTGTTGCTGTGCGGTTGCTCGGGATGTGCTTTGCATGAACAACGATCATAGCGTTATGCTCTTGTGATGTCGCCTGCTGGAGAACCAGTGTAAGCACACCATCGCTTTTCGTCTCCCATTCTTCACGTGCGGTCTCAAGGATCGTGATTGGTGACTGAGTGTCACTGATTTCAAGTCCACTTGGCCAGAAGCTACTCATGATACCCCCCCATTGAATGAAGCTAGAATTGGAAAATGATCGGAAACCGAGTTGGTGTCGGGACGTCCACTCTTAGTCATTAGAGATGTTTCTCCTGCCTGTGTTAGTATTTTTACATCTTTAAATAGTGGCACCAGCGAATGGTGCACCACAATCTGATCAACCATATTCCAGCCGTACGGTCCTTGATCACTTGTGTCATATACAGTTCCTGCCGGGCCCTGTGTGTTGTCGCCAAACAGGCCCCACATCGGGTTGTAGTAGAAATCGTAATCCTCTCCTGTATAGTGCCGACAGCCCCTCACAGTACAAGCCCTTGTCATCATGGCGTTCAAGCCTGCCGGGATATTCATTCCCCTGTCGTACGGATTCATGTTGAAGTCACCGAGAACCAGCACTTTTCCGGTGCCCTTGTCCCCCTTCACGAAGCCGATCTCTGTTGCCACAGATTGCGCAAACGATTGACGTGCCGCATCATCATGGTTTCGCATGTCGAGTCCATGAAGCAGAACAAGAAGCGTTTTGTTCTTCCCGAGCCAGAGGTTCCTCACGCTGATTCGGTTGCCTAAGTGAATCTCCTCCATGTCCAGCTTTGGATTTCTACAGAAACAGTGGAAGCGTTTCTCAGAGAGCGAGTTGGGAAGGTGAAAATCGGCAGACACCGACGTACGCAGTGCACGAAGAGTACTGGTGCTAGGAATAGCATTCTCGTTCAGTATGACGATATCGGCAACTGTTGCATCTGCAAGCGCGCACACCTCCCTCGTCAAATCTTTGTTGTTCACATTCCAGAATAGAATACGTACAGGTGCTGACGAGTCGTTTGAGCTAGCCTCGACGCTGATTTTGCGTGTTTCGGGTGTCTGTTTCATCTCTCGGGATAACAAGTTATTATCTGTTTTTACTGAGAACACCGGATATGCTATTCCTGAGAATAGCCATTGACAACAATAATATAGGATTATAAGCTACTTCCTATCTCGATAACACCGGAATATGAATATTATCAGGGGATAATTAAAGGTGTCCGGTACTTTATTCTCATTCACCTATTAAAATCTAAGTAACCCTGTCTTAATAAAATTCTCATTCTCGAAAGCCTTGCTTCGACGAAATAATCAATTTAGAAAACGCTTTTACGAATACGTAAGTCCCTTCGAATATCTCCGGGCAGACCCGAAGCACGGCTGATTAGGTGCGGTAAGACAAAAAAAGGCGATTCGAGGAAGCTTTACGTTCTTTGTTGTATTGCCTTTGGTAATATAATACTCACAAACGAGAGAAATAACAAGATAAAAGGCAAAAAAGCAAAATTTCTACCACGAAGGGCATGAAGGTACACGAAGGCTTAGTAATTGATTATTTTCTAATGACTATTTACTATTTTTCTTTTTATCTGCGTAATCAGCGTTAACTTGTGCCATAGGTATCTGCGGTTTAAAAATTGATATTTTCTTCGTGGATCTTAGTGTCCTTCGTGGTGCAAAAAAGCCGTGTTAATCTGTGTTAATCCTGTCTAAGTAAATTTATATTTGAATATTTCTTCGTGCCTTTGCGTCTTTGTGGCCCTTGTCATGGCTAAGCCATAAATTGTCTATTTCTTCGGGGATAATTAAAGGTTTCCGCCAGCCCCATAGGGGCCTGTCCCATAGGGAGTACATTTTTTGTTTTATATCGTTCATTCGATGTGCATAATCTCTTTTATGCCGAGACTAAAAAGGATAACATTAGGCGGATATGTTTACCACACACTGAAACGAGCCAATGGCCGCTTGCTCATAGATGTCCCCGGATTAGAGCGTAAATAGAGGGTTTACTGAGCTCCACCTTCCTTATTTGTGACAAATTAGCTGTATTTCACTCCTACAGACGGAGATTTTTCTTGACTTTAGGGAGGGCGGTTTTGTATTATTAAGAATAGTGAAGTTGTCTACGTATAGATGGTGTACGAGGAGTTGTGGATTTGGCGCAATCTTCCGGGATCTTTCATAAAGACATAGAGTGTGGGGGTGCGATCACGACCGTAGAATTTTGAGCTACAGTCTTTCAGTTGACGGTTTTTATGACCGTGAACTTTTGCAGAAAGGAGGTAGTGGCATATTGAATACTTATTCCGAGGGGGTTAGAGGCCATACTTAAAGGTAAGGATTGTTGTCAGTCCTTACAATTGAAGTCTCGTTTTTTGAAGGAGGACTATTATGTTTAAGAAACTGCTTTTTTTGACTTTATTTGCATTGGTTCTTAGCCTGGCCGGTTCAAATGCGGCCCTTGGCGTTATTATCTGGGAAGGCCAAATCAGTAGCGGCAATGATTCGGTAGAAGATCAGCTTGACAGCGGTATGTACATAGGCAGCAGCGATCTGGAGTTACCAAACGACGGGGGTTTGCAGGTGATAGGACTGCGATTTTTGAACGTTGATGTTCCAAAGAACGTCACCATCACTAAGGCGTATATTGAGTTCAGAGCTGAAGATGCTTCAGGTAATGAAGCCACAAACCTTATAATCGATGGTGATCTAAGCCCTGATGCTCCGCCGTTCCTCAACGTCGATTATAATGTCAGCAGCAGATTGGGAACATCGGCTAAGGTTGCGTGGTCTCCGGAACCCTGGACTACAGCCGGCCAAAATCACCAGACCTCGGATATCTCCGCTGTAATCAACGAGATAATCAACCAGAACGGTTGGGGCCTGGGTAATGCCATAGCGTTGATGATTAGAGATGATCCGGACAATCCGTCCAAAGGCAATAGAGTTGCTACCTCCGGGACTATGACGATGTTGCATATCGAATTTTCGAGCAAATCAGCCTTTGGTCCCGAGCCGGCGGATGGTGCTTACCATTCGGATACATGGGTGGGTCTTGTCTGGACGCCGGGAGAAACCGCCGTCTCGCACGACATTTACTTCAGTGACAATTTGACAGATGTGATGGACGGTACAGTAGCTGCGTTCCAGGGCAACCAAGCCATGGCGTCTTTAGCTGTTGGTTTTCCCGGATTTCCTTATCCGGACGGTCTTGTTCCGGGCGTGACTTATTACTGGAGAATCGATGAGGTTGAGGCCGATGGTACTACGATACACAAAGGCTATATCTGGAACTTCACGATTCCCCCCAAGACGGCCTATAACCCGGACCCGGCTGATGGCGCTGAATTCGTGGACCCGAATATGAAGTTTAGCTGGACGAAAGGTTTCGGTGCCAAGCTGCACGCTGTATATCTCGGTAATAATTTTGACGAAGTAAACAATTCCGCCGGCGGACTCCCGCGGGGTGCTGTAACCTATACTCCCGGTCCGCTTGACTTAGAAAAGGTTTATTATTGGCGCGTTGATGAGTTCGATGGCCTCGGATGGGAGAAAGGCGATATATGGAGCTTTACCACTCCGGGTGCCGTCGGCAATCCTCAGCCGGCTAATAATGCCACTGGAGTGCAGATGACAGATAAACTTAGCTGGACGCCGGCCGATAGTGCTGCGTCGCATCAGCTATACTTCGGAACCGATAAAGATGCCGTCAACAATGCCACGACAGCCTCGCCTGAGTATATAGGCACCAGGGCGCTCGGTTCTGAGAGCTATGACCCCGGCAAACTTGCCTGGCTTGCTCCCTACTACTGGCGTGTGGATGAGGTCTATAATACAGACCCGGCTAATCCGGTTAAAGGTATTGTATGGAGCTTTACGACGGCAGATTTCCTTCTCGTGGATGATTTCGAGTCCTACAATGACATTGACCCCCCTGACCCTGAGAGCAACAGGATATTTGAGGGGTGGATAGATGGTTATGGAACCGCAGACAATGGTGCTCTGGTTGGTAATGAGTTACCACCTTATGCCGATCAGGTTATCGTTCAAGGCGGTGTCCAGTCGATGCCGTATTATTACGACAACAACTTCAAGACTTCAGAAGCAACCTTGACACTGGTCTCTGCACGTGACTGGACCCAGGAAGGAGTTACGAAACTTACCCTCTGGTTCCGCGGTGCATCGGCCAATGCCGCTGAGAGGATGTACGTCGCTCTCAACGGTACGGCGGTGGTCTATAACAGCGATCCTGCTGTGACGCAGGCAGCTCAATGGACCGAGTGGGTTATCGATCTGACGGAATTTACGGGCGTGAATCTTGCGAATGTTAATACAATTACAATTGGCTTCGGCACCAAAGGCAGTCCTGCAGCCGGCGGTTCAGGTCAGATGTACATTGACAGCATTCGGCTGTATCGGTAGGTCCCGCAGGGATCAACGGAGGCGGTGTACAATTTCGCCTTTGATACGGTAGATGTGTAGAAACCCGGGGTCTGTACCGGATGATTCGGTACAGGCCCCGATTGATTCTGCGAACTTTCCTGCGTTATAAGGAGCATGTACTAAGCGAAGGCGGCTCAGTCAGATTTATTTGGCAGTGCTTGAGACCGTTAGAGTGCGAATTTCTTCTGAAGTTCGACAATAGCGGTCTGAACCTGCTTCAACTGGCTTTGCAGTTCGCGAACTTTGTTAGTCTCAGTGTCCAACTGGTTTGCAAGCACATCGATTCTTTGCTTAGCTTTATTCGCCTCGATGACAGCCGCATCGCGTGATAGAGTTAGTTCATCGGCCTGCTTCTGCAGCGCATCGCGTGATAGTGTCAGTTCATCGGCCTGGTTCTGCAGTGCATCGCGGGATGTAGTAAGCTCCTCGACCTGCCTTTGCAACTGATCGCCTGAATCGGTAAGTTCAGTAACCTGCTGCTCCATCCGGTCGCGCGAGCCGGCAAGTTCCTTGACCTGTTTCTGCAATACATCGCGATTCTGCGTAACAGTATTTACCTGTGTCTTGAGGTTGTCTCTTTCGCTTTTGGTTGTTTCCAATTCCTTTTGCAGGTTTGCCATCTCGACTTTGCAGCAACCTGTCAGGGCTAACGGAAAAACCAATGCTAACATACACGTGAGAATCTGAATCTGTTTCATTTTTTCGCTCCTTTTCTTTTCTGTCGAAATTATAGAAATTTCCCAACCGGGATTTTCCATATATATACTTTACTGAAACACTCCTGCGCACTTCAAGTCCAATAATACCATAATTTCACAGCAATTCCAATATTTTTCGGTAGTTTAAGCATACCATAGAAGTCGATTTTAAGCGTGATCTTTGAGTTTGGTGCCCCTCCCTCAAACCCAGATAGTGCATTCTAAGGCCACAAAACAACTCTGGAGGATATCACTACGTCAAGGGCTGCCCATGACACCCCGCCGCTCTGACGACCTTTCGCTTTTTTCGTCTGGCCAATCCATACAGGATCAGGGGCAGATGGAAAAGTGCGCTTATCGAGTCTCGCCCATTGGCCAATCCAATGCGCCGGGCCTTCTTGATGATCCGGATGAACTGCGGGAGATCGTAGAATCCCGACCGGATCCCGTTGCGGATTTGAGTCAACTCCTTGCGCCCATAACGGTCCGAATACACGGGACCGCCAACCTTGTTATAGTAGTAGCCCGGCGTCGCCTCAACCACCTCCTTCAGGGGCGAGAACTTCTCCACGCGGAGTTTTTGAAAACTGATCGAGTCCAGCTTGAGCTCCTTGGCGAATTTCGGGATGTAGAGCATCTCTTCTTCTGTTTCGCCAATGTTGCCGTAGATGAAGTACCCATGCAGAAAGAAGTTGTACTGCGTCAGTACCGCCAGCGCGTCCCGGATCTGCTGTTGGGTGATGCCCTTCTGAAGTTGCTCCAGGATCCAGTCGTGCGGCGACTCGATCCCGATCAGGAAAATCCTGAACCCCGCCTTCTCGGTCTTGTCGAGGATCTTGGGATGCCTGGCGATGTCAACCCGGGCCTGGACGACAAAGGTCTTATCAATCTTGTTCTCGATGATCAGATCGCAGAGTTGTTCGCTTCGTTTCAGGTTCGTGAAGAAATTGTCATCGCTGAGGAGTATGACATCAGCGGTAATCGTCTTCAATTCGTCAACTACGGATTCGATCGGTCGTTCCGTGTAGCTTCTCTTCTGCCCGAGTGGATTGAGACTGAACGTGCAGAACTTGCATTTGAACGGGCATCCCCTCGTGGTCAGGATCGTGTCGAACGTGTGGCGGCTGAGTCGCACGCCGTGCTGGGTCAGGTAGTAGTCGTGCCTTCTCAATGACCGGTCGGGAAACGGAAGATGCGCGATATCGGGCAGAGTATGGTTTTCGTTGTGGACGATTCGGCCGTTCTGGCGATAGGAGAGTCCGCTGATATCCGTGCAGGCGACCCCCTTAGCGATCTGCCTGATGATCTCTTCGCCCTCACCTCGTACGATCATGTCGATATTCGGGCAAGAGTCAAGCAGATCTTCGACGTCCAGCGTTGCCTTGTAGCCTCCGACGACCGTGGTTACCTCATGAGGCAACTGAGCGACGAAATCACGAGCGTTCTTGAACCCGGATTCCCATCCGAGGGTGATGCATAGCAGGTCGATCTCGGACCGAATGAACGCGCCGAGTTTTTCCGGGTTCTGGTAGTGGCGTTCATGCCGCAGGTCGAGAAACGTGACCTTGCCGACCAGATCTTTCATGCTTGCGACGATGTACTCAAGGCCGGTCGGAGGGAAAATCCCCCTGGCGGCGGCAGAATCTCCGAAGTAGGGATTCAGAGCAAGAACGTGTTTGTACTTGATCATATCGCAATTATGGCGGCAGTTAACCTGATCTGTCAAGTGTGGCAAAGACGTATTTTAGAAAAAAGCCCCTGCATGCAAAGGGCGTCTTTTATAGTTCTACGGAGCAGCCGCATGCCATGACTGGTAGCGCAATTGCCAACATCCATATTAACAATTATACTACAATACTGACCATATATTTTGACATAATCCTGCCCTGTAGCCAAGACCTTCCTCTGATATTTGTTTACATCAATCGGATTTACAATTTAACTTCGTAAAGGGTATTCCTATACAGTCCAGGACTCTCAATACCAAGATTTAGTCTCAATGTCAACAATTAAAGAAGCGTCGTGTCAGGCAAAAACCGCTGGCAGTCAAAAGCATATAATTTCCCTTGACGTAAAGATGGGGGATTTGGTATAAATAGGGGTGTGGATATCTGTGAATATTTGGTCTCCCGGCAGGCAAATGTTGCAAGGGCATCTATCAAAATGAACACAATATGCATTTTCAGTGTTATTAAGCTCGCTTTGACGTCTTTTTGGGAGAGGTTCTCAGATTGAAGATTGGGTATTTCGTGTCGGGCGTGTTGTCCGATTCTGCTAAAGTACACGTGAATGGTTACCTTTGTTGATGGAGATGAGTTATGTATCGGAAATTGTTTCTCTTAACTTTGCTTATCGTGATAGTGACGGTGGCTTGCAGTGCTGTCCAGGCGAAATTACAGTTAGTTGAAAATTTTGATGGTTTACCTACTGGAAACCCCGATGGTCTCGCATGCTCGGGTGTCATGGGTGGTACATGGGATACCCAGGGCGAAGGCACTGGGAATGTCAATATCGAAGATAACAGCGGAAGCAAAGTGCTGCAGTTTAGGAGGCATAGTGCTGGGGCTGCACGCGGTGTTGGATTCAACGGTATAACCAACACGATTGGGGAGGGCGAAACAGGAATGGTGTTTTTCCGAATTATGTTTCGTACTAATGCCAATGAGTTGCCGCATACCTGTATAGGCTTGATTTCCGACACTACCGATGATCCTATAAATACCGCAAGCGCCGGGGCACCGATTATTATAGCTGGAATTGCGTTACTGGATGATGGTTCAGGCGGATTTAACGTTACTACAACGGACGGTTCGACAGTTCTAAAGACCGGCCTTGAACGTGCCCAATGGTATAATATCTGGATGGTTGTGGATAATTCGGCCGACACCTTGGATTTGTACCTCAGCGAAGCCGCAGATCCGGCCGGAGAGGCAACACTGCCGACCCCCGATGACATCGTCAAAAACAGCATTCCCTTCGATATTCCGACGACCGATTCTCTCAACGGCATGATGTTCACCTGTCCAAACGCAACAGTTACGTCAACAAGAACCTATGTGGATGAGATTTACTGGGATGGTGATCAGGGCCTGAAACCACCGACGAAAGCAAAAAGTCCAATTCCTGCAAGTGGGACCACGAACGTGCCTCGGGATGTAGCCCTTAGCTGGGAATCCGCACCTTTTGATGTGACTCACGATGTTTACTTCGGGGACATTTTCGAAGATGTAGACCAGGCCACAACGACGGTCGATCCGGCAGGAGTATATAAGGGGCGCGTAATTCCGAATAGCTATGCTCTGCCCGAGCGGCTTGATTTCGAAACAATTTATTACTGGCGGATTGATGAGGTTAATGTCTCGCCCGATAATACGGTGAATAAAGGTGATATCTGGAGTTTTACGACCGAATTACTTGCTTATGCTATCGATAACGTTGTCGCTACGGCTTCCAGCAGCGAACAAAGCAAAGGAGTTGAAAATACAGTAAACGGCTCGGGACTTGATGCCGACGGCTTATTGCACGGCAACATAGGTGACAATAATATGTGGTTGAGCAATATTGCAGGGCCACAACCGACCTGGATCGAATTTGAGTTCCAAAATGTTCAAAAAGTCCATGAAATGTGGGTCTGGAATTCGAATGAAAGTCTGGAGTCGGTTATCGGTTTAGGCTTTAAAGATGTTACTATTGAATATTCTGTCGATGGCGTGACCTATACAACATTGGGAGCTACTCATATATTTAATCAGGCATCCGGTCAGGCCGGCTACGCACATAATACGACTATCGATATGGAAGGCGTGGCGGCGAAATACGTCAAGCTGACTGCAAACAGTAACTGGAAGGGCATAGTAGAGCAATTCGGCCTGAGCGAGGTGCGATTCTTCTCCATACCCGTCACGGCAAGAGAGCCCAGTCCGGCTTCGGAGGCTGCGGATGTCGAGCTGGACCTGGTACTTAACTGGAGGGCAGGTAGAGATGGTGCTGAGCACGATGTTTACTTCAGCGATGACTTGCAGGCGGTGATAGACGGTACTTCCCCGGTTACGACCGTTACAGAGACCAGTTATGGCCCGCTGGCCCTCGATTTGGGCAAGACTTATTTCTGGCGGGTCGATGAGGCTAATGATGTCGAGACGCCCGGAATATGGCAGGGGGATATCTGGCAATTTACGACACAGGAATATTTTTTGCTGGACGACTTCGAGGGCTACGACGCCGCCGATAACCAGATATGGTATACATGGAAAGATGGGCTCGGTTACGGAACGCCGGACGTTCCGCCTTATTACGCTGGTAACGGCAGCGGGGCGGCTGTAGGCAACGAAACAAACGAATCGTTTACCGAGGAAAGCATCGTTCACAGTGGCAGGCAATCTATGCCGCTTGTTTATAACAACAATAAGCAGGGCTACTCAAACTATTCCGAGGCGACCATGACACTGAGTTCCCACCGGGACTGGACGGATCGAGGCGTTAAAGAATTATCACTGTGGTTCAGAGGCTCGCCGGGTTCAGTTGGCAGCTTTGTCGAAGGGCCGGCCGGCATTTATACGATGACCGCCGCCGGAGCGGATATCTGGAACCAGGCGGACGAATTCCACTACGCCTTCAAGCAGCTAACCGGCGTCGGCTCGATAATCGCAAAGATCGAGAGCGTGGATAATACCAACCCGTGGGCCAAGGCCGGCGTGATGATTCGCGATACGCTCGATCCGGGCTCGAAATTCGCCGCGATGTATATTACGCCCACCAACGCCGACGGCACGGCGACAAACGGCTGCAGATTCCAGGGTAGAACCGATACGGACGGCAGCGCCACCAGCGACTCCTCTTTAGCAACACCTGAGGATTCGGCAATCACAGCGCCCTATTGGGTGAAAATAGAACGTGACGTATCGGGTAACTTCCGGGGCTACTATTCCAGCAACGGTTCGATCTGGACGCCGCTGGCCTGGAGACCGAGTATCTCTATGAGTTCGAATGTCTACATAGGTTTGGCACTGACCAGCCATGATACGGCCTTGACTTGTGAGGCCAAATTCTCCGGCGTAACAACCACCGGCACGGTGTCGGCTCAGTGGCAATCGCAGGATATCGGCATAGCCAGCAACAGTGCCGAGTCGATGTATGTGGCAGTCGGCAACAGCGCCGGCGCTCCCGCGATTGTGAACTATGACAACCCGGCAGATACGCAGATAGACGCCTGGACTGAGTGGATTATTCCTACGCAGGCATTTGCGGATCAGGGCGTGAATCTGACCGATGTGGACAATATCTCAGTCGGTGTCGGCGACAGGAATAATCCGCAGGCCGGCGGTTCGGGTACTGTGTATATTGACGATATTGGGCTCTACCCGGATTCGATTCTCCCGGCTACAGAGCAATAAGAATCTTTCAACTTAAATGCCTTGCTTTTATTAAAGTTGATGTAGGGATTTGTAACAATTCGGGGCCTATGCCGAGTGATTCGACATGGGCCCCGGTTGGTTTAAGCAAATAGCAGATGTGCTCAAATAGATCCTGTGATACCCATCGAGATTAGATCGTCCATTCTACGGCTAAAACACCTCTGAGGGCCTACTCTGAGAGATTCTATGGGCTTGTTGCAAGGCGCATAAAAAAAGCCCTGGTTTGTTTCCAGGGCCGGGGCGAGAAAATATATCATCAGCTTCCTCCGCACACCCTTTTTCGGCTTTGATCGCATCAGTCTTAATGTATATTTAGAAAATCCTCTGAGTTTAATATTCCGTCGAGGGGCATTCTGTAAGTATATTTCTGACAGATTTACATCACGCAGAGACATTTTAGGAAATAAAGGAATGGCGGAGATTATTACACAATTCTACGCTCAGCCCTTCGAGCCGAATGAAAACATAGCAATTTCAGGTTAGATGTGTTATATTAGCCAGACAGAGACGCCCAACAGTCCTGGCCCTATGTTGAATCGGAGGCCTTATGGTTATGATCAGGTTTTTCTGTAAATTATGTGGTGAGGGAATCAGTGTCCACGGGCATCTCTCTGGAAGGCAAATTGAATGCCCTAAGTGCAAAAGCATCAGAGTTGTGCCCGATAAATCGCCCAAGATACAATTCCACTGTAAGAGTTGCGGCAAGAGGATTCGTGTCGCTCAGATTCACGCCGGCAAAAAAGCGAAATGCCCGGAATGTAAGAAGCTGATTAGGAATGAAAGGTAAGAAATATCGGTCAAAGCGGAATACCGGCGCAAACACAATTGTTAATGGAGATCCAAAATGACAGGCTATAGAATAAAACTCACTTCCGGCGTCTTAATTCTTGTCGTACTTCTATGCAATTCAGTTCAGGCAGAACCGACAAATGGCCCCTTGCGAATTTGCCCCGATAATGCGAGATACTTCGCTGATGCTGATGGGAAAGCGATCCTGCTCGTCGGTTCGCATGTCTGGTACAACCTCGTTGACATGGGGTCTCAAGACCCGCCCAAGCCGTTCGATTATGAGGCATATCTCGATTGGATGGGCAAGTACGATCATAACTTTATGCGCATGTGGGCATGGGAGATGATCGAGTGGGACACGCATGGTAACAACCCCAAAATACGCAATGATATCACAGAATTCTACGTTAGTCCGCACCCGTGGCAACGAACCGGCCCGGGCAATGCCCTCGATGGAAAGCTGAAATTTGACCTGACGAAATTCGAACCGGAATACTTCCAGAGACTGACCGACAGGATCGATCTCGCAGGCAAGCGCGGGATATACGTTTCGATCATGCTGTTTGAGGGCTGGGCGATGCAGCGAGTCGAGGACGGCTGGAAATCGCATCCGTTTCATCCCGAAAATAATGTCAACGGCGTCAACGGAGATTTGAACGGGGACGGCAAGGGCCTGGAAGTGCACGAACTGGTTGTAGACGCCGTGACAGAAATTCAAAAGACATATATCCGAAAAGTTGTCGATACAGTCAATCGCTTTGATAATGTCCTGTACGAGATTTCCAATGAGAATCATCCCGAATCCACACAGTGGCAATATGCGATGATACGGTATATCAGGGAGTACGAAAAAGGCAAGCCCTCGCAGCATCCGATTGGGATGACTTTTCAATTCAAGGGCGGAACAAATAAAGATCTGTTCGACAGCCCGGCAGACTGGATATCTCCGAACCCGGAGGGCGGCTATAGAGACAATCCACCGGCAAACAATGGAGAGAAAGTAATTATAACCGATACCGACCACCTTTGGGGCATCGGGGGTAACCAGGCATGGGTATGGAAGAGCGTCACGCGAGGTCTGAATCCGATTTTCATGGATCCATACGATGGCATCGTATTAGGTGAGAAGTTCGACTCCAACTTCAAGCCGATACGGCGCAGTATGGGATATGCGCTGGGATTCGCGCAGCGGATGGATCTGAACGAATGCAAGCCGGTGGCTACAGGCTATTGCCTTTCAAATCATGGCAGACAATACCTGGCCTATCAACCCACGGCAGGCGATCCGATCAGGCTCAAGCTCAGTCCGGGAGAGTACAGCTTCGAATGGTTCGATCCAGGTTCGGGCAAGACTGTCAAAACGGGCAAAATCCGCGGGGATGAAAAGAAGGTAACAATCTTCTCAAATCCTCTGAAGGCAGATGCCGTTTTGTTCGTACACCTGGCTAAAACCAGGTGATTCCAGCCATGTTTAATACGCGTTATAATAAATTTAAAGGCATCCGATGATATGTCATCCTAAGCGAAGCGAAGGATCTGGGATATGAATAAGCGTTAGAGATTCTTCACTACGCTTCGCTACGTTCGGAATGACAACTTCTGCACGAGGATTTATTATAATCCGTATAAGGTGTAGATTGCTGCTATCAATACATGATCTTATTTAGAACCTGTTCAAATTGTTCTATCAAGTTCTTTGAGGATGGTTTGAACGTATTGTTGGATATTCTTTTCCAGCTCGCTTGTCAGCCCTTCGCTATGAGCTATTTCCTTTGGCTCGATACCAAAAATTACGATGTCTTCGGGACATTGCCCCAAACTTCGCGCCAATTTGAGTGTGTTCAGCAAATCACCTTCATGCAGAGAGTAACGCATCCGCACCTTCTTTGAACGTACCTGCTCGGGAGTGAAGCGATTTATAAGGCCCGGCGTTTGCCCCATAATTGCACAATCTACAAATATGATTTTCTCTCGCCCCTCGATCGCATGTATTACAGTAAGCCCACCCGTCCCGAGGTCCATTACTTCAACATCAGGATTGTCGTTAAGATGATCCATCAGCTCTGAAGCCAGACGGATCCCGATCCCTTCATCCCGCATTAAAGGATTGCCAAGGCAGATAATGAGTACCGGCTTCATAAGAGTACAATCAGCTTATACGAACTCGACGTTCAGAAAATGAGTCGAACATGAGATACACGGATCGTATGAACGAACCAGCATTTCCAGAAGCAGACGAATCTCGTCCTGATCTCGATCGATAATCTGCGGCGCGAAAGCCTCGAAGTCTTTTTGGATGTTCGCATGATTCTGCCCGGTCGGTATGCAGATGTTTGCCTTCGTACAGAGTCCTTTCTCATCGAATACATAACGATGAAAGAGGATGCCGCGCGGTGCTTCGACGCATCCAACACCTTCGCCGGCCCTGGGCTCGACCTTCACCGGTTCCGGCTTTAATCCTTTTGTGAGCAGTTCATCTATTAGTTGCAGGCCGTGCTCGGCTACCTGGAAACATTCAATAACCTGTGCAACATTGTTAAGATACGGATTGCAGGCGCCTTTTTTCAGGCCGAACTGTTTGGCCGTTTCGGTCGCCATCGGCAAAAGATTCTCGGCGTTCAGATTGAAACGGGCCAGTGAGCCCACGGCATAAGAATCACGATGCCATTTGCACCACTTGGCAGTGGACTGGGGCAAAACATACTCGTTGGCTACACGCTCGAACTCCTGGATCGGCACTTTTTCGTCCGTGTCTGTGCTGGCGATATCACCGTGGTAGAATGTGTATATATCCGGTTGCTTGAGTGCGATATATTCTGTGTCCCGATTAAATGCAGGTAGCTTGCCTGCAAGGCTCAGCACTACCTCGGCGAGTATCTTAAGATCCGGAACAGCGTCTTCAATTGCCTTCTTGAGTTCAAGGAGTTTCTGCTCTGAGGGAATAGCTGTAAAGCCTCCGGGCTTCAATGTGATCGGATGAGTCATTCGCCCACCGATGATTTCCATCCATGTATTACCGAGGCGATGAAGACGAATTACTGTCTTGACTACATGCGGGTGTGATTCAACCAGAGGTATAACAGATTTCTGGCCCAGGAGATCCGGTGCCACAAGGTATCCAACATGCAGGCTATGGCTTTCAATCTGCTCACCGTAATGGCAAAGAATTCGCAGTTTGTCTGTTTGCTCGGAAACCTCAATACCCATAGCATCTTCGATACCCTTGATTGCAGCCATCGAGTGTGTTACCGAGCAAATACCGCAGATTCGGCTGACGATGGTCTGAATATCCTCGAAGCTGCGTCCGCGCACCATGGCCTCAAAGAACCGGGGTGCTTCCGGCACCTGCCACTCAACATGCTCTACTTTACCATCACTTGCCCGAAGCCGTATATTTCCATGCCCTTCGACTCGTGTGACGTGATTAACGCTTATATTAATTTTTTTGATCATCAGAACTCCTGTTTACTTCCAAAAAGCAACATCTTGCCGCGAAGGTCATCGAGTGTCTTTCCGTACTCGGCCATTACATCCTTAGCGGCATTTACATTGGGATCATCAACAAATCCTCGGCAACCGAAACACCACATCCCACTCGACGGGCACTTCGCATCGCAACCTGCCCGTGTAATCGGGCCCAGGCAAATCTCGCCGTACTCGAAGCGGCAGGCATTTTCTTTCATCTTGCATTCAACGCATACGGAATAATCGGGAATCTTCGGTTCTTTGCCCATTGCCAGAGATCGCACGATATATGCAAATTCATTTATATTCGTCGGGCACCCGTGAACCATATAGTCTACTTTGACAACCTCGTTTACGGCTTTTGTCGGATATGTATCGAGATGCGGCATATTGGCATCTTTCCCGTAGACACATTCCCTGACATCCTGCATCTCGAAATTGTTCTTGAGATTATTAACTCCTCCGGTCGTAGCGCACGATCCGAGGGCGATGAGTATCTTTGCATTCTCGCGGATTGCTTTGATGCGTTTTTCATCCTCGATGCGTGTGATTGAACCCTCGATAATCGCAACGTCATAATCATCGCTCTGGTCGGACATGGCTTCTCGCCACTCGACCGGTTCGATAAGTTCCAGTAAATCAAGGATCTCCTCTTCCAGGTTGTAAACCTGTAACTGGCAGCCTTCACAACAGGCAAAATCAAAAAAAGCCACTTTCAATTTGGACATTATAATGCCTCCTCGATATCTTTGATGTCGGAAAATCTGAATACGGGACCATCCTGGCACACGTATATATTGCCAATCTGACAGTGGCCGCATTTTCCCACACCGCATTTCATATGCCTCTCCAGTGACAGGTACATGTGTTCTTCTTTAAGACCTGCCTCCAGCAACACAATAATTACAAACTTATACATGATTGGTGGACCGCAAATGACGGCAATAGTATTATCCTTATCTATTTTCACCAATGGTAACAGTGTGGTAATAACACCTTCCGGACCTGACCAGCTTTCGTCACGATGGTCAACCGTCTCAAGAATTGTTAAGTTCTTTTCAACCCGCCATTTCTCAAGTTCTTCGATAAAAAGCCGATCGGATGGAGTTTTTGCTCCAAAAAGAATTATTACACGCCCGTAATCGTCCCGGTTGTCCAGTACATACTGGATTGCTGAACGAACCGGAACAATCCCGATACCGCCACAGATAAAGACAATATCCTTCCCCTTCATCGCTTCGTCGACCGGGAACGTTGTACCGAACGGACCGCGGATAAAGATTTTGTCTCCGGCGGCTAATCCATGCAAGGCCTTCGAAACGTTACCGACATTACGAATGACCATCTCAAAAGATCCTTTTCGTGTGGGCGAGGAAGAAACTGAAATAGGCGCCTCGCCGATGCCGGGAATCGAGACCTCAACGAACTGTCCTGGCATATGCCCGAGTTCCTCGCCCGAATCAAGTTTGCAGGAGAAGAAGCTCTCTAATTTTGTCATTGGCTGTACCTTACTTACCGTTGCCGGTAACGGAAGGTAGATATCCTTTTTTGAATCGCATTTGCACATCTGCGTTATTTCCCTTCATCCACAAGCTTGTTGTAAACTTCGACCGGGTTGGCAATTTTTGCCGTACACGCCGTAATACACCGTCCACATCCAACGCAGGCCACTTCCCCGATTTTCTCCGGCACGTATTTCCCTTTGCGATAGTAGCGGTGGCGGTATCGGTCAGCACGATTGCGTCTGAAATTGTGCCCACCCGCCACGGCGGCAAATTCAGCAAGAAGGCAGCCGTCCCAGACTCTATAACGCTGACCTTTCTGCAAGTTCCACTCGACATCATCGCGTACATCGAAGCAGTAACATGTCGGACAGACCAGGTTGCACGATCCGCAGGAATAGCATCGCTCAGCCTTCTCCTCCCAGACAGGATGTTCATAGGAACGATCCAGTACTTTAGGCAGGACATCAGGGCGGACATGAAGTTTATGTTTCTGGAGTAGTTTGGTATTATCCGCCCAGACTAATTTCCTGAGCTTAAGGCTCATTTCGTCGGCATCCCTGGCATTATTGATGGTATCGGCCAGTGCCTGACCTTTCTCTGTACGAATATCGACTAAATAGTCGGAATCGATTTTCGTAATCAGGATATCGAAACCATCTTCAACGGTAGCTGTGCCCATGCATCCGGCAAATACTTCCTTTGACGCATTCTGCACATCGCAGGCGACGATTGTAGCTTTTTGTCGACGATTTACGTAGTGGGTATCGCATTGATCCATCGCGAACAGCTTGTCTGTCTGCGAGATGGCGACCATGTCGTATGGGTGAACGCCAAACAAGACGAAGGGCTCGCTATCGAACACACTCTCGAATCCCTCCTTGCGGTCGAACTTAAGTAACGTCTCTCGTGGGGGCAGGAAGTACTTCTTGGGGGGCAAGATAGTAACATCATAGTCTAAACGCAAGTCTTCGGCGTTGACCAATGGTGCGAAAACAAAACGATCTTCTTTGGCCTGAACACCATAGACTCGTTGATTTTTTACGCACGCATTGACCCATTTATCAAACGCGGCCTTATCTAATTTCTTTATTTTCATCAGTTTTACCTATCCGTTATAAACAACCACTAATCATTTAAGAGGAGAGAATTTTACACCCATTGATCCAACAGTCATCAAATACGTGTGGGTAAGATTCGATTTGTCGGTATTACTTATATCTGTGGAGTATTTCTCGAAGAATGTCGCGACGGCTTATAATACCGACAACTTTTCCTTCGTCTATGATCGGAACTCGGCGAAGATGCCTTTTTGAAAAAGTCTGAACCAAATCGGCTAATTCAGTATTCGGGCTAAAGGATACTATATCTGTTACCATTATTTCCTCAACTGTTGTATCTGCTGCATTCCCGTCAAATGTCAGATTTACCAAGTCAATTTCACTCACGATGCCAATCATTTTATCTTCATCATCGACAACTGGCAGGGCACTGATGTGCCAACGGAGAAGAAGAGCTATTACATCAGTCAAAAGCATATCCTTCTTTGCCGTAATGACATTCGTTGTCATGATATCTGCGGCTTTTGTTGTTTTCATATAGTCTTTTTCAGTTTCTATAAATAAGCTTACAGTTCCACGTTGCAGCATTATGTCGAAGTTATGTAAAAAATGCAAGCATCTTTTTCTGACTTTAGGAATTTATGCGTAAATCGTTATTTTTCATATGATACAAAAGAAATATTCTTTAGAATTATTTCCTCAATAACGTCATTTGTCGCTCGATTTACGCTAACAGCAAAGCATCGGCCATTCTGCCGGATCGATGGAGGTTTGTTGGATCGGCGCACCGATACACGAAGATTGATCCCGGCAGGCAGGCCTGGAACATTGGCTCCGGCGACCCTTTTTGAAATTTTCACCCCTGGCGGGCGCACTAAAAACGACGTTTTTGAAGCGGAAATAAGGGTAACATTGCAAGGCGCTGCACTGAGTATGCACTGAATTGCGTAGAAAATCGCCCATTCCGTCAGTAGCAGGGCATTGCCGGTCTTGACTCTTTCAAGTATCGATTGTTCGACGCTGGCAGGGTTGAAGATAAAATCTTTTCCGCATTTTATACAAGGTACCCGTCCGGCTCTGGCCTCGTCTCTGAGCCATACAGAGCTGATTCGGAGGAGTCTTGCCGTTTGCCCGGTTCTCGATAGTTTTGTATCGTTAATTAGGTTTTCCATTACCACAACGTAGCAGCAATGAAGAAAATGCGTTATGACAAAATCCGGCGAAAACCGGCCAAAATGTGGACATGGGGATTTTTTATTTTGGCGGCTGTTTTAGCAACTTCTTGCCTTTGGCTGTTATGCTGTAGCCGTTTTGTCCGGCTGGCCTTTTGACGTAACCGGCTGCATGAAGAGGATCTAATCGCCGGTAGATTGTACGGGGTGAAACGATGGCGAGACAAGCAAGCTCCTCCTGTGAGTGACATAGCCCATCCGCCATGGCCTTTAGAATTTCAATATCCATTTCATCTATGGACGGACGATCTGGCCCGGTCTGGCTTGCCGATATCAGCTTCGGTCGGTTCGGGTCATGATTATAAGAATATTCGGCGTTCTCGTATTGCGAAAACGCCGAACCCATTTCAATAGTTAAGAGTCGGATTTTCTCGTTATCTGCGCCGGGTATGTTTCGCGATTTCTCCAGTTCCTTTTTCCATTCGCGTTCTATGCGCTTGAAATTAGCGAGCATATCTGCTGAGTTCCGCGCCCTCCGGCACGTCGTTTCGTCTGGAGTCTCGCCCTTATCGTTGGGATTTTCGGGGGTGCTTTTGCCTTTTATTTTCGTCATCATTTGCCCGTCTATTGCAGCCGTTCGCCTCGGCAGGAAGACGGGCAGCCAACCTGCCGGACGAAAAGCCTAAAATGTATTCGAATCGACGTTATTATCGTCAGAAATATTTCAAATGTCAATCCTTCACTTCCTGTCAAAAACACGCCCTTATTGACTACTTTCGAAAAAGTCAATTTCGTTAAAGCTCTACATGTAAAGGGTTTACGACGTTCATGCATCGGTTTCTTAAACCGAAGAAATGGCTGTTCTGGACTAAAAACAAGTGTCTTGCCAAATTCTTGCTTTAAAGGCCTGAGTAATATCGGGAAAATATAATATTCGTTGACTTTGTGTGGACTATATAGTATTATTAATAAGTACTGATTCTTCATAGACTATAGCTTATTCGAGAAATTGCTTAAGAGAGAGATTTCAGATGACCGATATAAGCTATGTATATTTTCTTTATTTTAGAGGTCAAATTGCAATATGGCCGATTACTTCGAGTTTTCAAAAAACAAAATTGATGATCACACACAAAAGGTTGGTGTTGATATACGACCTGTGATTGAATGCAAATTAGACCGAGTGAAGTTGTTCGATATCGGCCAACAATTAGTGGATAAGTATCCAAATCTCTTTGAAAGTTTGGTTCAATCCCCGACCGAGTTTCTTATTAAGAAGAAATTTATTTTTCCGGGTAAGGGCGAAGCCGAATTACCGACTTTAGCTATCACACCTCGAGGTGTTGTTTTTATATTTCCTCGAAGTTTAAGTTTGTTTGAAGAGGAAATTCAATTAACAAATATACAAGAAATTAGTCTTGAAGGCTTGAAGATATTTCGAAAGACTTTCCCTGAGAGAACAATTTGCCGTGTTGGATTAGTGAACGAATACATTTTTTCCACAGGGCCAATAGTTAGTACAGAATTAGTCTGCTCACGTTTTACGAAAATTTCGATACCTTCAAACGGAGAAATAACCCTTGTTGTCAATTACCCTGATGATGACTATAATAAGAGAATCCAGTTGACGCCCGTGGCAAAGCTTGAGAAAGTTCCAGAAATGCCTGATATGAAACAAGTTAAGTCATATGGAGTAAAGGTTGTTATGGATTTTAATAATCGGGAAATGAGTCAAAATCTTGATGATGGTGCAATCTTGGCCATTCTTCATAAAGCCCAGCAATATAACGATAAAGAACTATATCAGTTCTTGAACGGTTCTTCTGGAGGAGAATAAAGATGAACAGTATTTACCCATCCACACTTGAGTTGATTGATGAAACATCAGATTTATCACCAATAGAGCATAGTTATAATGCTCCAAGTGATGTTATTTGCGTCGGAGAGCTTTATATCAAATTAAACACAACTTATACAGAATGTATTCATGAATTACAATCTTCGGAACCGGATGTCGTACCATATGAATGCTGTCGTGCAAGCGGTGTTCTTTCGTTTTGGGATGACCCGAAAGAGGACATCTATACTTTCGAAGATGGACAACCAATATGAGCTTTGCGTCAGGTGATATTGTCTTAATACCTGATGCTCCCTATACTAATCGATTAGATGTGAAAGCTCGTCCTTGCCTTGTAATCTCAGGTTCTCAATTCAACAAAATTAATCCTGATGTTATTTTGGCTCCTATATCTTCAAATATACGATTCGAAGATCCTAAACAGGTAATTATTCAAACTGACAATCCCGTCTTTACTCAAACCGGACTCAAATATTCATCCGCTATAAAATGTGGAGCTATTTTTGCATACACAAAAAACCAGATTCGGCGGAAGCTGGGCACTGTACCCGTAGAAGTTCTTAATGAAGTCAGAAAGATTATTGTGGATATCCTGACAACAGATTGAACGCTTTTCAACCGATCCGACCTCGTCTATTCCTACAGCCTATTAGGCGTTTAAATTTGGAAGATGAGAGGTATTCTGGGAGAAATCCACAAAACGCTAACTCCACCGGCACAGCCTTAAAAGCGTTCTAATCAACGTTGTTGTCACCGGGTAAGTTTCGTAAATCAAGCTTTATATTCCTGCCGACAAAAGCGCCTCATTTGGCTACTTTTTAAAAGGCCAAATTATGTAAGGCCCTGTCTGTGCTACACTTAGGGTGGCCTTAAATTGGCTCCGGCGATCAATTCTTCTCAATCAGGCTGAGCCAGCGGATCTCGCCATAGCCTTTATGAGATATCGATAGTCTCGCAGGGCCGGCGACAACGATATCGGCCTCTGCGAGTCCTTCTTTTTTGCTCAGAACCATCTTCAGCGGTTCTTTAAGTCCTTCGACTATGACGATTCCGGTGTCTTCGAATGGGCCGAAACCG
>Ga0210003_1001230_pt1 | contig 22740 bp, 43 predicted proteins | sample LantaG_FD_182804 | JGI IMG/M metagenome (GOLD analysis project Ga0210003, IMG submission 182804) | Deep subsurface microbial communities from Baltic Sea to uncover new lineages of life (NeLLi) - Landsort_02402 metaG (SPAdes) (version 2) | ecosystem: Environmental > Aquatic > Marine > Oceanic >... | reverse complement strand
AAAGTATTGGAAGCAAAGATATGCTCATTGCAAAGAAGGAATTTCTCCGTATGTTTATCAACAAGATACTGGCGAAGTAGATGATTTGAATCAACCTATAATAGAAACTATAAGTGATTCTTCAAAAGAAGGCTGTGTTACTCAAGCTAAACAAAACATTAAATCAAGAGTAATAACTTTTAGAGAAAACGAAAGAGTTAAGCTTTTAAAAATCCAAGCTGAAGCACAAGATTATTTAAATAGTTATGACTCTGAATGGACAAATCCAAGTCTAACAAATGAAGAATTAAACGAATAGTTATCAAAGATAACAAAAATGCTTTTCTGTGAATCCAACTTAGAAAAGGCAAGACATGTGATGTTGGGAGCAACTAAAAACTGCTCCCAAAAACACTCCCTATTATTTTTTTGTGTGAAACTTAAAACGTTTTCACAATACCCTTTTTAGGGTTTAAAACGTGTAGTGTTTGGGTTAGGGTAAACGACTAATAAATGCTATTGTTTTTTGAACCAAAAAATACCCTCTTTATATTGTTCTATTTTAAAACCTTTTTTGTATAAGGCAGCTTGAACATTTTTAAAAGTATCTTTTGTTCCAAGACCGTGTCTTACCATAGAATGAATTTCAATAAAAATATTATCAACTAAATCAAGCCAGTCATTATTTTTAACAAGAACAGGATCTTCTCCGCCTTCAATATCTACTTTTAAAATATCAATATGAAAAATGTTATGCTTTTCAATTATATCATTCATTGTTGTGGATAAATACTTGCCTCTTTGTGAATCATTAAAAACATAACTTGGAGTACAAACATCAGGAGTAAAATGTAAATATTTTTCTTCAGTCCAAATAGCCGATTCAAGTAAAATGCAATTATCAAAATTATTTAAAAAAATGTTTTTCTTTAAATAAGTAATATTTTCTTCACTTGGTTCAACCATAACAATTTTAGGTTTATTATATTTATCAGAAAAAAATATACTAGATAAGCCAATATTAGCACCTAAATCAATTATAGTTTTTACATTTTCAACTGGAAAATCATAACATTTAGTTACAAAAACTTCTGTATGTGTAGTGTGCATTGCAGTTCTATTGTTTCCATGAATAGTATATTTTTTATAAGGTATTGAGTAGTCTGAGTCTAGTCTCAAATACCTGTATTTTAATTTACTATACATGAATTTTAATCCATATTTTTTTGTTAAATTTATCCCTGTTTTTATAAATTTCATTTAAATCATCTCCTAAAAGTATTTTGCTAGTTTTTCTTTTCTTTTTGTTGACATGTGTTTGTATGGTTCTACACTTGCTGGAGATTTTGCTCCTTTAAAAAATTGTATGTCGTTGTCGCTTGCTCCTTTATCTGACATGTATGAAAACCTATGGTGTCTGAAAAAGTATGCAGGATAACCTGTCCATTGTATTATGTAATCATTTACTTTTTTTCCTTTTCTAGTATATTCTTTTGTTTTGTATTCAGTATAGGTATCGTGTCTTATTTCTCCATTCTCTTTAATAATCATGTCTTTATTTTGTATCCAATGCACTTTATTTTTACTTAAACTTCTAAAAGCAAAGAAAATAAAAGCTTCTGGGAACTGTTTTTTAGCATATTCATATAACATAGTGGTTTGTTTGTTCTTTGGAATAGGTATAGTCCTAGTAATACCACGCTTTAAAGTTTGTAATTTAATCTCATATACCCATTGTCTTGAATACTTTTTTTGTTCAATATGTCTAGCTAAAACATCTACTAATTCACTCGGTCTTGCTCCAGTATAATAAAGTGCTATTAGCATTGCTTTTGATTGTTCTATGCTGCCTTTTCTTGGATGCTTTTGTGTTTCTAAAGTATCAAGCCATTCTTGTAGTTGATCTGATTCTATTAGTTCTATTTCGTTTTGTTTTAGAAACATTAAGTAGTGTTCGTTGGTTATCTTTGGCATACATTAATATTGCGTGCAAAATAATTATAAGGTAATTGGTTTATTTATCATTTCCTATTGCATTTCTCCAATAAGCATTGCTTGATGTTCCAATAGCGTTGCATTCTAGTGTGTAACATATTTCTCTTATTTCTATTGTATTACTTTCTTTTAATACAGCACAAGTATCATAAGCAAATTTATCATCATTATATTCTCCACCTATTGAATCACATAATAACTCACCATTGTTTACTGGAGGATCTCGACCAAGATTCATAAACATAGCAACTCCCACCCCACCAATCAATATTCCTATTGCAACAAGACCAAAAATAAGTAATACTGCTTCAAAATTATCTATTTCTTCTTTCTTTTTACCCATATACTTCATCTCCTTTATACAAAAGCTTTGTTGAACATTCAATTGAACAACTTTTGTCTTTGTTTAGTCTAGTCATAACGCCACAAACTATACACTCGGATTCTTCTATAAGTATTTGTTAAACCGAAGTTATTATAAATCTTATAGTCAAAATAGTAGTTTTGACCATAGCTGATATAAAGCACATCAATTAGCCAATATTATCTATTATAATTCACAAATTCGCTATCTAGTCTGGCATTGCAGACACAAACCTTAAAAGAACATTGATTTTTAATATATATAGCATACTAATTCTGGCATGCCAGAAAATATGCTACATAACACATAGTGAACGCAATGATAGATTTCAATGTACAATGGCAAGGAAACGAAGAAGATACCACTAAAGAAATACTGAAACATTTAATATCAAATCCACTAAAAGCAGGATTACCTATGACTATTGGTTTAGTAGGAAAGTCCAGAGCAGGTAAATCAGTATTTGCATTACATATCCAAGACATAATATATGAAGATAGAAAGTTAGACTTCTTAGACTTAGTAGAAGATTGTGTTCTAATAAAACCAAACGACTATTCTACCAAAGCAAGAAATATACTAAAAGGTTCTACTCCAAGACATAAGAAGATTGTATCGTTACAAATGGACGAAGCTAAGTTCTTAATCAATTCTGATGACTGGCAGAAACTAAAGAATAAAGCAATTAGAACTATTGCTGCAACAAGTGCAACTATTAAACCAATGGCTTTTTTTATAGTAGCTCAAATGCTTGGAGATATTGATTCTAAAACCAGAAAAACTATTGACATATTGTTTATGATTACTAGAAGTCCTGGACAAAAACCAAAAGTTATTCCTTATACTTTTTATGAAAAGATAAATGATATTGACAGAGTTAGAGTTGCTCCTAGAAGAATCAAAGGAATAATTACTTATCCGAATGGAAAAACTATTCATTATACTCCTACTCTTAGACCTAGTTTGCCAAGAAAAGAAATTTTGGAAAAATATCAATCTTTTGAACAAAAAGATAAAGCTAGTGAAATTTATGCTTTGCTTGATGAAATTGAAGATGAATCAAATAAATTGGCTGGTAAAGATCAGGAAAAGATTAAAGAATTTGCTGAACATTTAGTTGCTAATCCTGATGAATTATCTAAGCTTGGTACTTGGAGTAAAAATACTAAAAAGTGGAGTTTTGATAAAGATGCTAAAAAGCGTTATAATTATGGAAATAAAGAGTTTAAATTAATTGAGGAATTAATCCATGATAAATTTACTGAACAAAGAAAAAAAGACTTGGAGGTTGAGAAGTAAATGGTTTATAGTAGTCAAAGTCAATCTGGTACTTATCAAAAAGCAATTAATCCTGATGAATATGTTGATATGACTTTAAAGAATGTTATCCTTTATAATTCAAAGGTTGCTGAAAAAGAAGTAGTTGATTTGTCAAAGGTTAGAGATATGTTAGTTTATCTTGTTAATCAGGCTGAGAATGTTTGTATTGGTGCTGGTTATATTAATCGTAAAAAAAGAAAATTAAGTATGAGTGATTTGGATGAACATGAACAAAAACTTTATGCTGCTGCTATTGAATATTTTAAGTCTAAAGAAAATATTTTTGGTATTAATATTGAACGTATGGCTGCTCGTTTGTTAGAAGAAGCTGTTGACGGAGAGTATGATTCTAAGATTCGTTTTATGCGTGAGAAATTATTGAATAGTGTTGAGTTAAAAGAAATTGATAGTAAGACTATGGATTTGCAATTGGCTAATTATAAGTTTCAATTAATGCTTGATGCTGTGCAATCTACTAAGTCAAGGAGAGTGGATTTTAATGTATAAGGATCAAATTTTTGCAATGGGAATAATTGTTTTGCTTGGAGTGTTGTGTTTGTATGTTTATACAGATTCTTTGCAATATAAGAGTTTTGCTAAGGTTGTTGTTGATCAATGGTCTGATAGAGAATTGCGTTTGGTTGATTTGTGTCAGATTGATTATAACCAGGCTTTGATTGATGAAAAGAATATGATTTTGGCTCGTATTGATAAGAATAGTCCGTTTGATTTGAATTTGAGTTATGTTGGAACTCCTCCTCCGCCTGGTGTGGAATAGTGGGGTTAAACATACCTTTTATATAATCTAAAAGCGTATATATGTTAAATGGTTAAAAAAGATGTTTCTTTGGAGATAATTTCTGAAGTTGTTAGTAAGGGCGATAAGAATGTTGAAAAGTTTGTTTTTAAGGAATTTAAAAATTATATCTTGTTGGGGAATAAACTTAAAGAGGGGAAGTTATAATGGCTAGTTTACCACCTCCACCACCAAGAAAAACTAGTACTTTTACTAGTTTGATTAGAAAAGATTCTTTGAAAGGTCCCAGCCCTAGTGATTCTAATTATTTTACTCCACGCGTAACTAGTCAACCACAATTAAAAGACATGGGTGTTGTAAAAGATTCTAGTGGTACTACAAGAGTTGTTACTAGACGTAGTGGTGGCGGAGGGAGTAGTTATTCTCCTGTTTCAGCGCCGACTAGTTTAGTTGAACCAAGCGTTCCTTTACAATCAACAAGCAGTATTAAAAAAGGTGGTTTGGCTAATATTGGAAGTGGACAATCTGATTCTGCTTTTAAACCAAAAGGCGGAGTTCAAACCGTTGGAAGTTCTCCTGTTGCTTATACTGAGACAAGACAAGAAGAAAGAAAAGGATTATTACAAGAAAAAATAAGAAACTTGGAATCGGATGTACAAGCTAATCCTTATGATTTTGAAAGCACTCAAAAAAGAATGGAATTAAGAAGTTTAAAAGACGAGTTGAGTTTTTTACAACAAAGTAAAGAAAGACAACAAGATTTAAGGACTGCTGCTACAATTATTACTGCTGCTGGTGGAGCTTTATTAGCTCCTGTTGCTTTGCCTGGATTAGTTGGAACTGCTGCTGCTGGAATTAGCCAAGCAACTGCTTTAATGTATGCTGCTCCTGAAGCTTCAAAAGGAACTTATAATGTTATTAATCCTAGTAAATTATCTAAAAAACAACAAAGAGATATTGGTAAGTTAGTTGAAGAAAGAGTTAGTCAACGAGTTACTGAAACAGGTTTGAATATTCCTGGTGTTGGTAAAGAAGTAGAACAATATACTGGTGGGTTAGTTGGAGATATTGTTTATAGTTTACCAGGTGGTCGTTTAGCTGCTTCTACTAAAGCACAAAAAGCATATGAAGAAATTTTGATTGAAAAAGGTTATTCTGCTGGAATGGCTAAAGAAATTGCTAGTGCTGAAGTTGGTAGAGAAGTTTTTGCAGGTGGGGTTGGTGAATTAATTGCTTTTGGTGCTAGTGCTCAAGCTGTTGGTGAAATTAGTGGTGCTGCTACTCAAAAAGGAATTAATTTGTTTACTAAAGCTAGTCAGAGAACTTTTACTCCAACTGGTGCTAGAGTATTTGGTGCTGTTAGTGGTGCTGTTGGTGGTGGAGTGGGTGGTGCTTTAGAAACTGCTGTTAGTTTTCCTGCTTTTCAAAAAGGTAGATTTAGAGATGTTAAGGTAGATGATTGGATTACTGCTATTGTTTTTGGTTTAGGAACTGCTGCTGGTGCTGGTGCTTTGATTGGTGCTTTTACTGGTAAAGAAGGAACTCAAAAACTTATTTATGGTGGTTTGAGTGCTCTTGAAGGTGGACAAGAATATGCTGGTGATATTACTGCTAAAGCATTTGTTGGTGAAGCTTTTGAATCTGGTATAAATATTTCTGGAAAAGGTGTTGCTAAGACTCCTCAAACAACTGTTACTTTTAATATTGCTCAATTGTTTGGTGTTGGTTCTCCAAATGTTACTGCTACTGATTCTAAAACAAGTGGTGTTACTAAGGATTATGTTGAGAAACAAGTTTGGAATCCAGCTCCTACAAAAGACACTAGTTTAACAAAGGATCTTTCTAAAGACCTTGTTATAACTGATATTCCAACAACTTCTAATACTCCAGGTATTTCTAAAACTGATGGTGGAAAAGTTAATGAAGACTTTGCTCTAGCTTTTGTTCCTAGTAAGGAAGATGATTTTGTTGACGACTTAGCTATAACTGACCAAAAATCTGAAACAAAAGAAGATACTAAAAGTCAAACTTTTACTCAATCTTTAGTTCCTACACAAACACAAGCTTTATCTTATACTTTAACAGCACCATTTCCACCATTAGTTCCTTTTGGTTTAGGTACTGGTTCTGGTAAAGGTTCTTTAAGAAAAAGATCTAGTGGTAAATACTATGATGAATTAGCTGCTGCAAAAAGTTTATTTAAAGAGTTTCAAACACAACAAGCTCCTTTTAAACCTAAAAAACCAGGCGTTGCTAAAAAACCAACAAAAGCATTTAATCCAGAATTAACATTTACTCCTTTTTCAACAAAACAAAAGAAAGGAAAACGAATAAACTTTGGCAATGTATTTAATACATCAAGGAAGGGGAAACTAAATGTCTTCAGTATTTAAAAACGAAAAAGGACAATTTTCATACGCATTCATTTTCTTTATTATGCTAGCTGGATTAATGTTTTTATTCATGTTTATTATACCATTGCTTCAATTCATGAACGTTGGGTTTTATAGCGGAATGGAATCTGTAGTTGCTCTTAGTTACGAAACAGCTGAAGGTATTGAAGATGCTAATATTAGAAACGAATTAACTACTACTATTGCTCAACAACAAACTAACATGTTGGCTAGTAATCAAGTTACTGCTGCTTTGATTGGTTTTGGTGGAATTTTTATAGTCATACTTGTTACAATGGTGTTCTTTTTATTGTCTAGGCGAAATGTACAAGCTGGGCAGATTGGGTGATTACCCATGTGTCAAAGAGCAATGAGTTATCGACCAATCAAAAATTTTGTTAGTTCTACTGGAAAGGAATATACTGAAAGAGAATGGAAAACTTATTGTTGTGTAAGAATTGGAATGACTCAACAAGATCCAGACGCATTAATGTGTTACGAGGTGTTCGTATGAATGAATTTTTTAAAAAAAATTCAGTAAAAGATGCGATTGCTCCGCAATCCCATAAAGGTTATTGGGTAGCAGTTGCATTATGTTTAATTTGTTTAATGAGTTTTAATTATGCAGTATTAACTGATGATATTCAGTCTTATTATAATTTTGATGAGTCTAGTGGAAATTTATTAGACCAAGTAACTACTAATGATGGAACAAATAGTGGTGTAACGCAAGGTTCTGGTGGAATAATAGATAATGCTTATACCTATGGGGCGGCAGATTATACAAGTATAGCAAACGGAACTTTAGATTTACAAGGAGTTAAAAGTGTTAATGTTTGGGTTTATCCTACTAGTTTTGCAGCATCAGAAGGAATGATTTTGTCAAAGGCAAGTGGTGGGGCAGTAATACCTTTTAGAATAGCAGACCAAGCATTTGGAGCAGGAGATGGAAAACCAGTATTATACATTGGTTCAAACACAGGAGATATATCAATTACATCAACTATTGCAATGACTTTAAATCAATGGAATATGGTTACAACCACTTGGACAGGAGATACCACAGTAAATGGAATGAAAATATATGTAAATGGTTCTCTTGGGGCAGAAGGAACTTTTTCTGGAACACAAGAAACCAGTACAAACCCAAGTTATTTTGGTAAAAACAATTCCACAGGAAATGGTGGGTTTGCTGGTAGACTTGATGAAACAGGAATATGGAATAAAGTATTAACACAAACAGAAATAACAGAGTTATATAATAGTGGAGCAGGATTCCCTTATCCTTTTATAACTGAATCAGTTACCGCTGATTTTGATTATGTAATTGACAAAACTAATTTAAAAATAGATTTTAATGATACAAGTATTTCAACAAATACTACTATTGATTCTTGGACTTGGAGTATTAATGGAAGTGATGTAAATACAGACCAAAATTTTAGTTTTACAACTACACAATTAACAGATATAAATGCTTGTTTAACAATAGATAATAATGATGATACTTTAACAGATTCTAATTGTCAACAATTTAATACTGGAGATTGGGAAGCACCAACAACAACATTTACATCAACAGACACAAACATAACCTTGACTTGTACAGATAACAATATTGGATGTGAATACATTAATTTTAGAATAAATAATGGAGATTGGAATTATTATTTAATAGGAGACAACCCACTAACAATTGACTTTACAACAACAGACAACAATATTTACTACTACTCAAGTGATTTTAACGACAACAACGAAGCAACAAAGTTTTCTTATTTTCCACTTTTTACTAATACAGTAAATCAATCAGGATCATACATAACATTAAACGGAGCAAGCATATATGCAAACGATACAATAACTAATTGGCAATGGTTAGTAAATGGATCTGCATTAACAGGAACAACACAAGATAAAAACTATTTCACAAGTGCAAACCTTGATTTAAACGTTTGTTTAATAACAACTCCATTACATAGTTATTGTCAATCAGTAGAAACTTGGGATACTATTACTCCAACAATAGACGTTAACATAAGCAATGATGCGTTTGGATTCGTATCAGACTTTAACATTAATTGGGATATGGCTTGTTATGATAACTTCACTCCAATAAATTATACAGTAACATGGGTAAATGATGGAAACACAACTTATTTATATTCTTCAGATGATGCAAACGCAAGTGTTTATTCAAGTTGGCTAGACTTAAATCAAGGACAATCTGCAGCACTTACATTTACATGCACTGATGATTATAATAATTTTGCAAGTTATACTAGTGAAACATTATATGCAATTTTGTTTAGATTAGTAAACGAAGATACAGGAGTAGATTTAAGTTTTCAAGATATAAACCAAAACTTTGCTGCTGCAAGAGTTTATACTTTAGACGGAAACTATTCATATGATTTCAATGCCGAAGAAACATCAACAGCAACATTCTTTTCACCAAGTGAAGCTCTTTGGTTTGAATTTGGATATGATGATGGAACAAAAATAAACAGACAAATAGACTTTGGAGTAATAGAAGACCAAAACATAGGGATATGTGTACCCTACTATCAAACATTTTATCAACAAAGATTCGTAGCAAACACAGCAAAAACAATAATACTAAAAAACAATGTATCAGATTGTTACACAGTAGCAGGAACACTCAACTATGTTTACGACACAGGTTATTCATTAACAACATACACAATACCAAAACCATATTACTTATACACTTATTCAAACGGAGTAAAATCATACCTAGCATTAATAGATGGTGGAGTTCCAACAGCATACAATATTGATGCAATTGAATTTAGCAGAAGTAGTTTTGAACTAGCAGTTGGACAAGACACAGTAGCTTTTCAACCTTTAAAAAACTCTAGCGGAGTATATGATACAAACACAGTTCAAATATATTACTCTGCTTATCCACAATCAAACGATTCAACTAAATTCGATATTTATAACGGAACAACTTTGTTATGGACTTATACAGAAACAGAAACTCCAAACGAATTATTTGTTAGTTTTTATTGGGGAGATGAAGACTTAAACGCAGATACTGTTTTAGAATTAAGAGTAACAAAAACAGTAGGTGAAGATTCTAGTTCACAAAGCTTTTATTTTAATACAATGGGAAACGCTTACCAAAACACAGTTGCTAATGAATGGGCGGCAATAATAGCAGTAATATTCTTTTTGTTTGGAATAACTCTTGTTAGTGTAAACAGAGCACTTGGAATATTTGGAATAATTGTTGGAGTAATTAGTTTATTCTTTGTTAACTTAGCTAGTGGTGCATGGTGGATAAATTTATTAGCAGGTGCGTTCATAATATTAATAATGTATATTATTTTATTGACTAAGCAAACAGGAGGACAATTAACATGAATACTCTGCAATTATTCACTACTCTTTTAATTGTTCAAATCTTTTGGAGTCTTAGTGTTTCTTTAATAGTTCCAGTAATGCCAAACGCTACAAGCAATCAGCTTGTAATGTTTAATAATTCAAACAATGTTTTAGAAATTGATACTTTACAATCAAGTATTGATCAAGGAATTTCTGACCAAACAAGTATTCCTCTTTTAGAAACAGGGGCTTTAATATTTTATTCAAGTGCAACCATACTAAACATAATGGTTAATTTTTTCACAGCAATACCTCAAATGGCTACTTTGTTAGTTGATGTGGTATTTAAGTTCATAACAACTGATGCTGGATTAGTAAGACTTGTTAAAGAATGGGTATTTGCAGTAATAGCAATATTATATGCAATTGCTTTGTTTGCATTCATTACAGGTTCACGAACTAATCTTGGAAGTGGGAGTGGGATATTTTGATACCAATACTAGCAACTGACTATATATCAAACGCATTCGGTGTAATATTTCAAAACGCTTTTCAATTAAGCTTAGCAGACGGAATAATATTTATAATATTATTATTTGCATTAATATTTAGCATACAAGACTTTAGAATTGGATTAATGTTTATGTTTTTAATAAATGTATGTGGATACATTTTTTATACACTAAATGGTTTCCCACTAGGAAACATTACCATGATGGTGTTTGTTTCATTACTACTAATGGCATTTAGTTTATTCTTTTCAAAAGATAAAGCATCAGGAGGCTTGTTAGGATGATTGAAATAACATTTGTTTGCATAGCAATAGTAACATTGATTTTTTTATATAGTTTATATAGATTAATGTTTTTAAAACCAAAAGAAAACACGATAGGTACTTGGAAAACAGCATTGTTTTTAACAATACTATCAAGTCTGTTCTTCTTTGGATACTTTACATTAACTCTTGGAAGTATTGGAACACAACAAGTAATAACAGATGGCATAGTAGAGTTTGTTTCAACAGACAATTCTTACATGGTTTTGTTTAACATAATGCCTTTAGTATTAGTAATGTATTTGTTACAATGGTTGTTTTGTATAATAGAAATTCTTAGAGGAATTAGTTTTTTTGGCAGAGGACGAATGTCCTTTGACAACTAGTTTTATAAAGCTTTTTAAGTGCCTTTGCCAAGTGCCCTTTGGATAGTATATAAAGATTAGAAGCACTATATATGTAATTAAAATGAAAGGAGGAATTATAATGGAATACGATTACGTTGAACAAGGACAAGCAATAAATGCTTTAATTGGAATATTCACTGGATTGATCGTTATTGTAATGCTAGTTGTTATTGGATTAGTTATCGCAGGAAAAACATATAGTGTTAATGCTGCAGACTTAGTTGATGTTAATGACACAGACCCTACATCTTATGATAGTATGGTTTTAGCAATACAAAACACATTCGGTGCAATCGGAGACGCTTCATCATTCATCATAATTCTAGTTTTAGCTGTAATTGGAGGACTTGCAATTGCTTATGTGATTGGATTCTCTGGTGGCGGAACTGGAAGAACTGGTGCTATGTAGAGTTGATTCGTAGATAATTAAACCAAACTCTGTAAAAAGAGTTTGGTTATTATATTTATTAGGTGATAATTATGAGTTGTGGAAAAATAATGAGTGCTACTAAAACAAAACCAAAAGTAATGGAAGGTAAGTCGTTTAAGTATGTTAAAAATCCTGTTAACAAACTCTATGTTAAATTTAAAAAAAAGTGATTTGAAATGTTTGGGAATAGTATTTATAAATCTAAAAAAGAAAACCTAGCTGACAGAGCTAAAGACTTTTATTATTTTGCAAGAAAAGAAGGACGTGATGCTGTTCGTACTTTTGATACTATGGTTTTTGTTGCTGGGGATGTTAATTCTAGAATGGAAGTAGCAAATCAAAGAGCATTTGGAAAATACAGACGGAGGTAGATAATATGAGATATGGATTATTAATAGCAATTCCAAAAGGAAAAAAATATGTACAAAAGCTAAGATATTACAAAGCACAAAACGCAACAGCGGCAAAAAATAAATATTATGCTTCAAGTACACATTATAATGAAGAAGGAACAGTAGTATCAGCAAGAAAAATTCCAACAGGTATGATAATGGAATTAGTTACAAAAAAAAGGAGGTAGATAATATGAGATATGGATTATTAATAGCAATTCCAAAAGGAAAAAAATATGTACAAAAGCTAAGATATTACAAAGCACAAAACGCAACAGCGGCAAAAAATAAATATTATGCTTCAAGTACACATTATAATGAAGAAGGAACAGTAGTATCAGCAAGAAAAATTCCAACAGGTATGATAATGGAATTAGTTACAAAAAAAAGGAGGTAGATAATATGAAAGGAAAAGCAGAAGTAGGAGATAAAGTAAATTTGAAAGGAAATACTTCAAAAGCAATGAAGTTCAACACAGGGTATGTTAAAAAAATAGGATATACAAATTCTGGAGATAGAATTTACTATGTTTCAAGAACAAAAGGTGGATTTTCAACACCATTTTTAACAGGAAATATAAAATCAAAAAGGAGGTAATTAATATGGCGGTGTGTAAATTTTGTGGGAAAGAAATGCAATATACTGGAAAAAAAGATTGGGCTGGAAAAATATATAAATGTAAAAATAAATCTTGTGTAATAAATAAATTATAATTTAATCTTTTATTTTTGTATTTGGTTTTAACAAACCAAGTTCTTTTAATTTACAAGCACTCCCAAACTTATCTCTAAACACAATCAAAACAGGAGCTTTAATATCCTTGCCTTCAAGACTATTAGAAAACAATTCAATCCAAAAATCAGGTTCTTCTAAATCAATAGTAAACTTTTTTCTAAACTCTCCTTCAATCTTATTCTTAGACTTTTTATGCAAAGTCATGTTTAAAGTCAAAGGTGCAATTTCTTCAATTCCTTCTGAATAAATAAATTCGTCAGTCATAAACATCAATCAAAGTCTGGAGTTTCACTAGCTCTTGCCAAGTTACTTGTCTTTTCTTTACTATTAACTAAAGCTTGAACGTTAATCTCGTTAACTGTAATATCACTCAAAGCTTGAACAAAATCTTCAGCTATTTCATAATCAGGAATAGCAATGGTTTTTATTTTTTTATAAGCAACTTCAATTCTTGTAATCTTTGCTTTTGAATCAACATTGAATTTGTCTTTTAAACTATTAAAACTAATATAAGCTCTTGTTGAATAAGTTCTAAACAATCCTATTGTTTGAATAAGTGCTAGTTTTTCTTGATCGTCCATTATTTTTGCTGTTTGTCTTAAATTATCTTCTATTTCTTTTGCGGGGTATTTGGCTTGTAAGAAAAGAATTTGGTTGTTGTAAGCAGATAAATAATTTTTTATTTGTTCTATGTCGTTTAAAAGGATTGATAAATAACTAGCAGCATTATCCATAAATATTATTTTGCACGCAACATATTAAAAAGCTTTTGTTTCACAATAACTATAGCATGGAAAAAACTATTAATATACGAATTGCTGCCAATGATAAACTAAAAATAATAGAAGAAAAACTGTTTATGGAAAAACTAGCAATAGCCATGTTAATAATACTAACAATAATTAGTTATTTTGGGATCCAATTACAAATAGGAATAATTCTAGGATTAATAATAATTTGGTTTTATAAAAAAGACTTAAAAGAAAAAACAAGAATGAGGGATGTATATGCAATCTGAAAACGATTTTTCTGGATATGAAAACCAATTAAGCAACGTAACGTTTGCAAGAGACTATGAAAAAACAAAATACGATAAACTATTAGCTCAAAGCGAAATGCAAAGGTTAAGAGAACTAGTATCAAAAGAACTATTTGACATAAATGATATTAGTGAAATAATGAATATTTTAGTTTCAACAGAAGTAAAATTAACTAATTTTAACGAAAACGATAGATACATTCTAGGAAAATACTTGTTATGGGTAACAGAATACGCAAAACGATATTCAACAGCAATCAGAGCAAAAGACCAATACCAAAAAATGTGGTCAACTTTAACAAAAAGACACAAAGAATTAAGAATAGAAATAGAAAAACTATACGCAGAAACATTCAAACAAGCAGTTCATGCTTATTGCTTTTTAGCACGATCGCCTCTTTCAATAGGTGGTTCTTTAGTTAAAACAATGACAACAGATAGAAGTGAAATGGAATACAAAGGAATGCCTGTTCCACAATCACAACCAAGACAAGGCATGTTCGGAGGATGAATGACATGGGATCAATAAATTATAAAATGCAAAAAATAATGCTGTTTGGAATGGCTAGTTTTATTCCAGGATTAACTTTTATATTAATGGACGCACTTGGAATGGGCGTTTTACTTGGAATAATTTTCATGGTTTTAACAGGAGCTTTTTTTACATTCATAGGACATGTTATGACAAGTCAAAATCCTTTTGTTAGAGCAATACAAGATAGAAAAGTATTGATTTGTGATACTCCAAGTACAGGAGTATGTAATATTTATTGTGCAGACGTTTACGAAAACGATATGAATGGTATTGATATTAAAATGGATAATGGAGAAACTCGTGCCTATGATAGAGGAGTAACTAATTTGTTAGCACAACCTCAAAGAGCAATAATGAAGTTTTTTAAAAACAAAGAAGATCCAATGCAATCAAGAATACAAATAAACCTAAGTAATGATGAATATAAGAATGCTGCTTGGCATTATGACAATTTAACTATTTTGTTTTATAATTCACAAACAGGAACTCTTTTAACAAAACCTTTAATGAGTCAACAAGAAAAAGACTTGTTAGCAGAATACTTGAGTTTAAACGAAGCAAGAGAATTAAGACAATTAAACAAAGCATTGTTACAATTAATGAGATATACATTTGATTTAATTGGAGATAGATTATCTAAAATATTTAGTAATCCAATAGTATTGATTTTGTTAGCTATGGGTGCTATATTTGTTTTAGGTTATTTAGCAATGACTTTTATGCCAGGAGGAGCTGGAGTAGTTACTGGAATGGCTAATAGTATAGGTGGTGTAGCAGAACCTTTAACTAAAGGTGCTGGTGCAGTAGCAGGAGTGGTTTAAATGAATAAAATTGAAGAAATGAAAAAACAATATATTAAAGGAGTTGTTTTAATAGGAGTAATTGCAATAATGATTAGTTTTTTTGGATTGGTACAAGCAATACAATACGAAAACCAATTAACACAAATAAATACTCATTTAGAAAGTTCTATTGAAACAAACAAAATGTTAAACAATCAATTATTAACAACTAGTCTTGAAAACAAAATGATTAAGTTGGACTTAAATAATTGTGTTTTACAATATAATCAATTATATGGAGAAGCAAATCAAATGTATCAATATATTAATTCTTTAGGTGATACAAATGAGTAATCCAATAGTTGACTTTTTTAAAAACCAAAAACAAGCAGGAGATTATAAAGAAGCAAAACTAACTCATTTAAGAAAACTAAAATTAACAGAACTTGAATACATTGCTAAAGAATATGGAATACTTCCAGACGAAGTATTACTACAAACAAATCCTCGCAGAGCATGGGGATGGGCAATAGCAGATTCGCTTGATTTAGAAGTTATAAAAAACGCTGTGAGGGAATTAAAATGAATTGGAGAGGAAAATTAAACGCAATAGCAGATTTAAAACAAACCATTAATTGGGATTATAAAATAGGTTATGGAAAATCTGATCCAGAACAATACGTTTTAGAATATGTTAGTTCTCCTATTAATTCTGGTTTGTTTGAAAAGACTTTTAAAAAAATTGTTTCAAAAGGACAACTTGGTTTAGATTATGATGATTGGAAATTAAACAAAGAAATAGAAATAATGCCTGATGGTTTGCGTGATAAAGAAAAAGAAATAATGACTATTTTTCCAAAGATTAATTTAAAAAAACACGGTGTGTTAAATAGTTCCCTTGACAAGTTAACAGTTATGAAAACCGATAAAGGTTTGGTTATCAAAGGTGTTGTTAAGGGGTTGCGACAATGCTAGAGTCTTTTGTAATTATTTTTTGGCTTGGCATCATTAATTTATTAAAGCTTGTTTGGAGCGATCTTGATTCTTTGAGTATTGATGCTCGTCCTAGTTGGTTAATGACTGGTGTTGTACTTGCTTGTTTTTGGTTGAGTGGTCGTGCTCTTGAAATGGTTTTCATTGCTATTGTTTTTATATTCTTATTAAACAAGATTAAGAAGTATAGTGGTTTGGTTGGTTTGGCTGAAGGAGACGTTACTGTTTTGGCTTGGGTACTACCAGGACTATGGTTATTTGGGTACTGGACAATACCTATTTTTATAGCATGTTACATAAGTAATTTGTTCATAATGTCAAGACTTTTGAATAAAAATAGTGGCTTACCTGCTACTTTTCCTATTGCTATTGCTTTTTGCATAACATGGGCAATAGTAGGTATAGGACTAATATAACAAACAAAAAAAAACAATAAGTTTAAAACAATTATTAACTAAAAAATTAATCAGCACTATTAGTGCAAGGAGAAGATAAAAATGGAAGGAAATAAACCAATAAGAAGTCCAAGAGTTGGACAAGTAAAACTAGTTGTATGGGAAAACACAAAAGACAATGTAACTACCAAATCATATAATATAGAAAAATCCTATAAACCAAAAGATTCAGAAGATTGGAAAACAACCAACACATTATACAAAGGCGATCTACAAAACCTAAAAATCCTAATAGAATCTGAACTACAAAAAGAAATAAAAAACTAATTTTAAATAAGGCTCGTTGGAGTAAGCACCAAATTACTCCAACACAAACATTTAATAAGATAGAAACACTAAATAATATAACAAAAAAAATAAAATTTAAAAGGAGGAATCAAAAATGAAATTTGGAAAAGGCACAAAAGTAAATCGTAGTGGATTTAAGGGAACAGTAATTGGAACAAGAGGAAAAACACAAAGATATGTAAGATTAAATTCAGGAGAAGTAGTTGTTGGAGTTGAAGACTTAAAATATTGGAGAAAGAAATAATTTATATGAATAAATTAAATAGATCAAAACCTTGTAGCAAATGTAAAGGAAAAAAATACATCGACGGATACGCATTCGGAGAAAAAATAATTTTAACATGCAACAAATGCTACGGACTCGGACAAAACCCAAAATAAAAAACGAAAAGTATATTAACAACTTAGTATATAATATATTCAAGTTCTAATTTTAAAAAAATTGGAATAGAATAGGAGATGAAAAATTGTATAGACTAAATGATAAATATAAATTTGAAATGCCAAATAGAATATTTTATACAGGAATAGTTATAGAAGAAGATAACACTCATGTTAAAATAAATTCTATAAGAGGTGAAGAACTAATTTTAAGCAAAGAAGAAATAATACAAGCAATAAGAATAGAAAATAGCATAGAAGGTGTTGAGAGATGATTTGTTCAGTTTGTAACCAACCATCTAAACATTATGCTTTAAACAAAAACCTATGTGTTTATCATTATTGTACTTTAAGAGGATTTAATAGATGTCAAAATTGTGATAAAGATTTTTTAAAACTAAAAAAATGTGTTATCTGTGGTGACATGGCTAAAACATTAAAACATCACACTAATTATTTTCCAGAACAAATACAACAAATATGTTCACATTGCCATCAATTATTACATAAAGGAAAAGAACATCCTGAAAGTAGATATTTTTACAAGAAGGTGATTAAATGATTTGCCCACATTGTAATGAAACAACAGGAACACAATATTTTAAAGACGGAGTAGGACAATGCACCGAATGTAAAAGAGTAATACTATATGAAATGTCAGACAAGGAACAAAATCAAATAAAATTACCAGGAACTGGAAAACTAATAAGTGAATTTACTGAAGAAATAACCACAATAATAAAAGACAAAGACAAACTATTCTACAAAGTAGATGCAAAAGAAATAGTAGAAATAGGACAAATAATAACAGATGAAGAAACAAAAAAAATATATACAGGATTTATAGAAATGAAACCAAGTAGATTCATAACATTAATAGAAGAATATTTAACTCCGGGAATAATAGTAAAAACACGCGAAGGTGAATGTTTTGCATCAAAAAGTATAAGCAAAGATTTAGCATCAACAATGTTAGCTTCATCAATACTAGAAAATGCTTTACCACAAATAACAAGAATATTTACTGTTCCAATACCAATAATATATAATGGAGAATTGACATTTCCAAAAAAAGGATATGATAAAAGATTCAATTCATGGATGCCAAACAACGCACCAGAAATAACAAATCAAGAAATGACAATAGAAGAAGCAAAAGAAATATTTAAACAAATATTTCAAGAGTTTTGTTTTGAAGAACAACAAGATTATTACAATGCACTAGCAGCACTAATGACTCCTTTCATAAAAGGATTATTTACAAAATTCAACAAAAGATCACCAGTATTCTTTTACCTAGCAAACAGAGAAAGAGCAGGAAAAGATTATATGGCAGGGATAACAGGATTAATATATGAAGGAAACAGTATTGAAGAATCTGCAATAAGCACAGGAGAAAGAGGAAACAATACAGAAGAACTAAGAAAAAAAATTATGTCTGCTTTAATAACAGGAAGAAAACGAATGCACTTTTCAAACAACAGAGGATATATAGATAATGCTATATTTGAAGGAATAATAACAAGTGAAACTCACTCTGATAGAATACTTGGAAAAAATGATATACTAACCTTTGATAACGAATTAGATTTTTCTTTGAGTGGAAATACAGGAGTTGGTTTCACAGCAGATCTAGCAAACAGATGTATAATAATAAGATTGTTATTAAACATGGAAAATGCAAACGAAAGACAATTTAACAATCCTAATTTACATGGATGGATATTAGAAAACCGAGAAACAATATTGTCTGCGTTATATGCTTTGATAAAAAACTGGATTGAAAAAGGAAAACCAAAAGGAAGTAAACCTTTTGCTAGTTTTCCTGAATGGTCTAGTATTTGTGGTGGAATAATGGAAGCCGCAGGTTATGGAAATCCTTGTGTAATAGATAAGAGTATTGGAGAAAACAGCGGAGATGTTGAAACAAAACACATGAAAGAGTTGTTTGAGTTGTGTAATGATTTACATGGTGAAACTCCAATTTCTAAAAATGCTATTGTTAATGTGGTTCAAGAAAATGAGTTGTTTCCTTTTCTTGATTTAGATAATAATAGATCTGATCAAACTAAATTTGGTACTATGTTAACTAAGTTTGTTAGAAGAACTTTGTCTGATATAACTCTTGTTGTTGATGATCCTAATAAGCGTGGTTCTCGTAGAGAGTATAAGTTTTCTAAGGATTGTGTAGCTCAAAGCCAACTAGAGTTCTAGTTGGCAACCTTGGCTACTTTGGCTACTTGTTAGCCCCTCACCAGTCTATATATACTACTTTTTCGTTATCTATTGAACAAATCTCAGAGGTAGCCAAGGTTACCAAATATTTGTTTTTTTATTTTCTTATTTTAATAGCTAGGCGTGGTTTTCTTTTATTTAAATACATTTAAAACTTTTGGCTACCTTTTTTAGAGGTTGCCATCTTTTTGGTATTGTCTTGTATTGTGGCGATATCTTTATAAACATTTCTATACATGAATGATATATGGGAATACAAATTGTTTCCAGGAGTTGAATTATATGAAAGATATTAAAATAAGTGAGTTAAAAGAATTAAAAGGAAAAGATATGCCTGGTTTACTTGAAGCTTTGGATGCTGCTGGTATGGAAGCGTATTTTAGTAATGGACAACTAAAAATCGAGGTGATTAAATGATTCGATATTGTAAAATACACGAAAAAAGTTTTTTCCCAGCTTTGCAAAGTGTTGGGTGTAAAGAATGCGAAAAACTTAACAAGGTGGGAAAGTAAATGGTTAAGATACAATTGGAATTAGATAATGAAGCGGATGCTATTGTTTCTTATTTTAAAGCTAGGGAGAGTTTTAAGACTAAAGGTGAAACAATTAATTATTTGTTGAAATTAAAGTGGAGTGATCTAGAATGAATGTTGAATTAGGAATAATGATTATTTTTGCTTTGTTTCTTGTAAAAGGTTTGACTAGGATTTTAAGTGGGGCAATGAGAATTGAAAAAGAAGTTGAAACTCATTATGGTATGGGTGATGTTATTGGTGGATTATTATATCTTGGTTTATTTGTTTGGGTGGTGTTTGTATGATTAGTGTTTTTGTTGGTTGTTCTGCTACTGAGTTGAATGAGAAGTTGTTGAAGTTTTTGGGTGAGCATGATGTTGTTGTTCGGCATTTGTCGCATTCGAGTTTTGATCGTAATGGGTTTAGTGTTTTGAGTGTTGCGATTGAGTATGAGAAGTCTGACTTGGTTTTAGCAAAAGAATACGGAAGTGAAAAAGAATGAAATCTAAGAAGGAAAGAATTGAATGTTTGTGTCAAGGAGATTATTATTTTGATAAAAATAATTTAAGTTTTTTATCTAATAATCAATTAATTGAGGTTCAAAAGCTAATTATTGAAGTTATGCATTATGGTTTAAAACAAAAAATTGGAACATTGGAGTGTGAAAAAGAATGAATAAAAAAGAAGCTCAGAGATTAGTTGATAAATTAGAAAATATTAAAGATTTGTTAAATGAAGAACATAATAAAATAATTATTATTATTAATAAATTACAAACAGAGTTTCTTGATATAACTAATCCAATTGAAAAGGGTTATGTTCGTTTTAGAACTAGCAATGGCTTTGTTTCGTTTAAACCTATGAAGTATAGAAGTAAATTAAGAAAAGACTTGGAGTGTGAAAAAGAATGAATAATTTAGTTATAATTGGATTAGTAGTGTGTTTATTTATTAGTATATTTGGTTGTGTTGAAAATAAACAAATAGATAATAACATTACATTAAGAAATAATAATAAAGATTTTTATACTAATGATTTTGATACAAATTTTATTTATAGGGACGAATTATTTTATTCTGTAATTTTGATTGACGCGAATAAAGATTCAGATGTTTTAGATTTAAATAATATTGAATTAATTGGTCGTGATTATTCTTTGAATTTTTATTTAGATGCAAATTTTAATTGGAAACAAATGGAGGAAATAAAATGAATTGGAGTGTGAAAAAGAATGAATATTGATTTAAGACAAGGAAATTGTTTAGAGTTAATGAAAGAAATACCTAGTGGGAGTATTGATTTGATTTTAACTGACCCGCCTTATGGGACAGTAAAAGATATTGGGGTATCTGATACAATTAAACATGGTATGAAAGATAAAACTGGTTGGGATAAAGCATTAGATATTCAGGAAATGTTTATTAATTGTGAAAGAGTTTTAAGAAAAAATGGTACTTTAGTTTTATTTAGTCAAGAACCTTACACTTCAAAACTTATTACTGAAGTACATAATAATTTGCCTTTTAATTATAGAATGGTTTGGTTAAAAGACCATTTTGCTAATGCTTTGATTGCAAAGGTTGCTCCTGTTAGTTATTTTGAAGATATTCCTGTTTTTACTAAGAAATATGATACTTTAGCTTTAAACCCATTAAGGAATTATTCAAAATTAATTATAAATTATTTAGGGTTTGGATTAAATAAAATTAATGAACATTTAGGGCATAGAAAAGCCGAACATTTTTTTTATGTAAATTCAACACAGTATGATTTATGTACTGAAGAAGTTTATAATCAAATAATAGAAAAATTTAATATTGGTGAAATGGATGAGTTTAAAACTTTTGAATGGTTAAAAAAAGAAAATGAAAAATATAAAATGGAACAAAATAAAGTATTTAATCTTGAAGAAGGTAAAAGAATTAAGAGTAATGTTTTGGAATATAAAAAGGATTATGAAGGGTTGCATCCTACTCAGAAACCTGTTGCTCTTCTTGAAGATTTAATAAAAACTTATTCAAATGAAGGAGATAAAGTTTTAGATTTTACAATGGGGTCTGGTTCTACTGGTGTTGCTTGTGTTAATTTGAATAGGCGTTTTATTGGTATGGAGTTGGATGAAAAGTATTTTGAAATTGCTAGAGCAAGAATAAATAATGTTAGAAAACAAAGTAAATTGGAGTGTGAAAAAGAATGATTGAATATTCTGAAGATGAAGCTAGGATTGTTAGATTAACAACTTTTAAAGCTGGAAAAGAAGAAGCATTTCAAAAAGGTAGAAAGCATGGGGTTTTGGAAGTTGTTGATGATTTAAAGAAAATTGTTTCTCAGAATAAAAGTGAGCAAGAGTGTTATAAAGATATTTTGAGTTATATTTACAAAGAAGAGTTGGAGTGTGAAAAAGAATGAATATTGATTTAAGACAAGGGGATTGTTTGGAGTTAATGAAAGAAATACCTAGTGGGAGTATTGATTTGATTTTATGTGATTTGCCTTATGGAACTACTGCTTGTAAGTGGGACACAATAATTCCTTTTGATAAACTTTGGGAACAATATGAAAGAATTGCAAAAGATAATTGTGCAATAGTATTATTTGGAAGTCAACCATTTACAAGTT
>Ga0210003_1001229_pt1 | contig 22741 bp, 32 predicted proteins | sample LantaG_FD_182804 | JGI IMG/M metagenome (GOLD analysis project Ga0210003, IMG submission 182804) | Deep subsurface microbial communities from Baltic Sea to uncover new lineages of life (NeLLi) - Landsort_02402 metaG (SPAdes) (version 2) | ecosystem: Environmental > Aquatic > Marine > Oceanic >... | reverse complement strand
ACCGCAACTGCTTTATATGGCGCAAGCGCTGTTTTGCGGGATACCATAGAAGTAAGAAGGGGAGGCGTGGAGACCTTATTAGATAATATCTTTGCAGGGGCCGTTGTCAGGGGAACCGTGGATGAATCAGAATTACCATATTTCGTGACAAGTCAGCATAAGACTGATTTGACCGCCAGAATACGATTTGCTTAAGAAAGATTAAAAATAAAAATCAAATAAATTACCGGAGGTAATATAACATGGAATATTCACTATTAAAAGAAATAGACAAAAAGAGTTTGCAGGCCTATCTCATTGCACGAGTATATGAAAAACTATTCTGGCCTACATTCTTTCCCCTGAAGGTAACGCCATTTCTCACCTACGAGACCTTGGTGGGTTCAAAGGGGAATAGAGTGGCTGCTGATGTGGTTGCATATGATGTGAGTGCACCTTTAAAAACTAGAAGGACTGTAAGTAAATTATCGGGAGAAATCCCCTCAATTAGAATGAAGAAAAAAATGACAGAAATGGATTTGAATACCTACAATATACTAAAAGCCCAGGCAAGACCGGAACAGAAGGCTTTACTGGACCTTGTATTTGGAGATATAGATGACTGCGTGGATGGTGTGAATGCCCGGTTGGAATGGATAATATTCCAGGCATTATCTAAGGGGCAGATATCCCTTTCCACAGTCACAAATGCTGCAGGAGTAGTAACCGAAGAGGCCATTGATTTTGGAATTCTTGCAGCTAATAAAGAAGTTGTGGTGGGAGCTGGCACCACTCATTGGACAATCGACAATGCTGCCACTTCCAAACCTATAACCGATATAGAATTTGTTATGGAACAGGCCCGGGATGCCGGCGTAGCACTCAAATATATGCTAATGAATCGTTCTAAGTGGCTAGCATTCAGGATATCAGCCCAGGTCAAAGATTTCGTAGTTCCATTTGCTCTTTATGGTGGAACGAGACTTAAAAGAGCTCCTACTCTTGAAGTGGCAAACGAGGCTTTAAAATCCGAAGGATATCCGTTAATAATGGTAATTGATACCAGAATAAGCTATGAGGATGCAGAACATAAAATTACATCGGTTGATCCTTGGCTTGATTCTGCCGGAGATGACAGATATGTAACTTTCTTGGAAGATTTAAAGTGTGGAGATATGCTCTATGGACCAATTGCAGAAGAGACAAATCCTCCAAAACAAGTGGTTCAGGCCAAAAAAGGACCTATTCTAATCTCTAAATGGTCTGATGTTGATCCTGTGGCCGAATACACCAAGGGCGAACTAAACGCATTCCCATCCTGGCCCACAATAGATAGGGTGCTTTCTCTTGATACTGAGAATGCGACTACCTGGGGAGCATAATCTAAATGACCAATAAAGAGGCTTTGCAGTCACAAACCGAATATAAAAATGATAATCTATTAGAGAAACTTCTTTTAGACAGAGGGGTTGCGACAGGGGGAACTTATGCCGCAGCAAATGCTAAAGATATAGATTTGTGTGCAGCCAATTTGTATTTTACTTTGGCTGCACATCCCGACCTGAGAGAAGGGGCTTTTTCAGTAAAATACAATGGGGCTCAATTGAACGCAATGGCAAAAACAATCTTAAAAAAATACGATATGGACAAACCGACAGTTAGCGGGGAGGCAATCTGGTGATAGAAAGATATCCCCATACGGCAACCTTGAGTTATTTTACTCCCGGAACTACTAATTCAATAGGAATATATACGGAAGGGACATTGGTAACGATAGGGATTGTCTGTAATGCTCAACCGAATTCAACTAAATATATTATAGGGGAATCCGGGGACATGATCGGATATAGTTGGTTTGTTTCTTCTCCGATTTTTGCCGGTGCGGGAGACGTTCCTGAGGCTGCAAAATTAACCTTTTTTAACAAGGAACATATAATTTTACAATTGTTTGAATATCAAAAACATATAGAAATGAAGTGTTAACATGCCTTTGATTCCTGGATTTTCACAAGGGGACGTAGACAGACGGATAAACAGATTTACGGTCAGCATAGAGCAAAGAATCATCTGGACCCTGGCCATGGTAGGCGAAAATTTCGTCAATGATGCCAGAAACATAAGAACATATAAAGATCAGACCGGAAACCTGAGGAGCTCGATCGGATATATCATTGCCAGGGATGGAAATATTATTCAGGAAAACATAGAGGGAAAGGCCGAAGGCAGAGCCCAGGCAAAAAAAATAACAGATGAGGTATTAAGGGAAAATAAAAAGGGCTTTGTCTTAATCGTAGTTGCGGGCATGGAATATGCTGCAGCGGTTGAAAGTAAGGGGTATGATGTAATTACCGGAAGCGTGCCGGTAGCGAAGGCACTCTTAAAATCAAAGATAAAGGAATATAACTTATGAAAACGACATTCGACATAAACGATATACTGTTTCCTGTTATTAATATAGCTTCTGTTCAGACCACAATCGATGGTAGGGTATATAGGAATAAAAAGCCCTTAAATTCCGAATTGCAGGACATTGTGATAATCCCTTTATCTAATTATAACGGAGATGAAATCATAAATGATGCCACCTTTATGATTAATTGCCATTGTAAAAATTTTAACAACGGGACCCCTAATATAACAAAATTAAGAGCAATTGCTGACGCGGTAATAGCAGTGATAGAAGCATATAATAGCACTTCCAAATATTATGTTTTTGACATCGTAAATCAAATATTATTAAATGATATCGACCAAAAATCAATGTCATACGTTAATTTAAGAATAAGCTGTTTCATAGAAAAATAAATTACTGGAGGTAATATAAAATGAGTAATATAAGACTGATAGGATTAGAATCAATAAAAATAGGACCGTCTCTTGATACCCTTGTTACTGTGCAACACATAGTCCCCGATAGTGCGCATATTGTGATTAATGCTCCTTCGGTGGCCGATCTATTTTGCGAGGAAACAGAGTATCCTGATATACAAATAATCACCGGAGGTAAAAAGACTATAGAATTCGCCACAAGGGATATGGGAACTGGCATAATGATAGACGCTTTCGGGGGAGCCGCAAGCGGTGTATCTATTTGGAAGTCACCTCATACGGCAATAGTAATAAGTGAGAGGGCTTTCGAGCTTACTTCTAAACTGATAAACGCTACGCAATTAAAGTTCGAAATAGCCAGGGCTTCTCTTTATGCCGGAGGGGAATTGAGGTTTGCCAAGACCGAATCAGGACAGGTCACATTTACAGCTGATGTGCTGTTGCCTGCCACCACCGCCTTTGCTCCAATTAAGATGACGATCCTTCCATTGACATAGAAGATTATTTATTACCCGCCCTATATAGAAACACTATTGGAGCGGGTAATAAATTAAGAGGGAGAGATATGGCCAAAAAGAATAAAAAAAAAGAAATCAAGGACAAGCTCGGGGCCCCGAGTGATAACAAGAATAATCAGATCCGCCAGGACGCCATAGATTCAATTCTCGAAAAGGGAGTTGATTTTACCATTACCGTCCAAAATAAAAGTATACTTAATAAATTTAATTTAACCCCCCCTAAAAGAAAATTCGTTATCTACCCTATTAAAATGGGGACCCTATTAAAAATTAGTGAAATTCTATTAGATTTAAATACTGATGAATTAGTGGGGGCGATGAAAAACGAAAATAAAGAAATCAATCTTTTAGATCTGGGGGCGAAGAATATAATCGAGAATAAAGACAAACTGATCAAGATGATTGCCTACGGAATTGTCAATAGAGAGAAAGAACCCCCTAAAAGTCTGATTAAATTCTTAAATGAAAATCTGACCGCGAAGGAGGGGTTGAAACTAATGACGGTAATAGTTCAGCAAATGGATGTAAACCCTTTTTTGGCGTCTTTAGTTTCGATAAAGGGGATGAATCTTCTGCAGACCAAGAAGGAAACAACCCCTGGCGAATAATCGGCGGATTGATGCATTATTTTCCCCGGATGTCCATGAGGGATATCTTATGGAATTACTCATATACTAACTTAGCGATGCTGATGAGTAGTATTCCCAGTTATGATTCCAAAAAACAAAAAAAGAAAGAAATAAGCGATATGGAGATTAAAGATATAAAAGAATTGGAAGGGTTATTATGACAATTAATTTAATCAGGCAACCCGATGATTCGAATCTGTGTGGTCAGGCCTGCGTGGCGATGATTGCCGGGATATCACTTGATGAATCAATAAAATTATTTGGTTCAAGGGGCAAAACGGGCACAAAAACAATATATTACGCCTTACAAAAAAGGGGAATAACCTGTAGTAATAAAACTGTCAGAATAAAAAATAATAATAAACCGAAACTCTGTATAATCACTATTCATTACTCCGGATATAAGAATAAACATTTTTGTGTCTGGAATAATAATAAATATTATGATCCGTCACGCGGAGTAAGAACGAAATTAGATAAATTTGAAAGGGAGACGTCATTTATTAAAATTAATCAATAAAAGGGAGAGATTTATGAACAAGAAAGCAAAAAAGGTAATAGAAAAATTCCTGATCAATTGGAGAAAGAAAAACTGGGTGAAAATGTTGAAATATACTCAATTGACCTGGAGGGGAGCTTTCCGTAAAAACAACGCCCGGTGGTTAGAAGGCTGGTTCGGATTAAAAAATCTGAATAAATGGGAAATAATCAAAATCGAATTTGTGGGGGATGCCTGCAGAGATGTCTTTGTTAATGTTGATTACGGAAAGGGGATAAAAGAAATAAGGGCAAGAGTTATTTGTGAAACTGGGCCCTATAAACCGGATATAAAAGGGAACTGGGGCGTTAATCCTATAAGCTGTTTAAAGGAGAGATAATGGAAAAACCAAAATTATCAATATGCATGATAGTAAAGAACGAAGAGGCAAATTTACAAAGATGCCTGGATTCCTTCTTACCTATTATTCAAATGAAAGACGATAAAACAATAAAACCACTTACCGAACTGGTTATAGTGGACACCGGATCAACAGACAGGACGATAAATATTGCCAAAAAATTTACCGACAAAGTATATGAAAAAGAATTTATCCCCTGGGATTTCAGTAAAGCCCGCAATTATGGGATCGGGAAGGCCACCGGGAATAAAATTATGTATATGGATGCCGATGAAGAATTGCGTCATGAATGTCTATATCTGTTAGAGGATATAATTCTGAACCCAAAATATAAGGAACCAACGGTATTTGTAAATTTATACAATTATTATACTAAGGATTTAAGACAATATTCGGAAATGCTGCAGCCGAGAATATTCAAAAATGAAAAGGGCTTCCATTTTGAACAGGCCGTCCACAATAAACCGATCTGCAAGGCCCCCTATCTTTTTGCCCCTCATATAATTTTTAATCATTACGGATATATTTTTCAGGGGGAAAAGGGCGAAAAACTGTTAGATAATAAAATGGCGCGCAGTCTGCCAATGCTCCAAAAAGAGTTTGAAAAACATCCGGAAAACCTGCATAATTTGACCCACTTGGTGAAGACATATTATATTATCAAAGATTTTGAGAATACGATTCGCTATGGTGAGATATGGATCAAGAATATGAGAAAGGAAGATTATAATGAGGGCTGGAATTCATTCCTGGAAGTTTTTGTTAAGATGGTGGGTTCATATCTGGCCGAAGATGATATAAAAAATGCGGAAAGAATAGAGAGGGAGGCCTGTCATTATTCGAGCAGGATCTCTCAAATATACTTGATGTTAGGAAATTACTGGACCAGCAGGGATAATGAAAAAGCAAAAAAATATTTTGATATTGCACTTGATATTTGTAAAACGAAGGGAAGTTTGTATGAACGATTATTAGTTAACAATACAAAAATAGTTTTACCGGAAATTCTGAACTGGCTGGCTATCTATGAATTCGAGAAAAAGAACTATGAAAAAGCAGGAGAATATATGAATATGGGAATTGGATTGAATAATAATAGGCTGCCTATACGCTGGGATATCTGGGCGGCAACGAAAGACACAAAGAAAAATTTAATCAAGGTGGAATAAAATGGCACTAGAAACTGGGAATTCACTTTATTGGCATACAAAAATCGATAATACGGGATTGCAGACAGGCGCGGTCCAGGCAAAGGGAATATTAACAGGCCTTGGAAGATCGATTACCGGTATGGATATTTTTGCCGGCCTGGCCATCGGGGCTACTTTAATTTTTGCGAAAATAACCAAACAGGCCTACAATTTTTCTAAAGAATTTGAAACTGCTATGAAAGAAGTCCAGACTATTTCTAAGGCGGTTCAAAATAATTTTAAGGGAATATCAAAAGAAATAATTGATATGTCAAAAACCGTTCCTGACAATGCCCAGAAATTAACCAAAGCACTATACCAGATCGTTAGTGCGGGTTATGATGGGGCAGAGGCCATGGACATATTACGAATCTCTGCTGAACTTGCTGTAGCCACTGTAACCGATACGTTCACCGCCGCCGATGCTCTGACCTATGTCATGAATGCCTACGGGAAAGCTGCTGGGACTGCCTCAGAAATCTCCGATAAATTATTTACCATAGTCAGATTAGGTAAAGTAAAAATGGAAGAGCTTGGCCCAACTATATCTATGGTAACAGGGCTTGCCGCGCAAATGGGATTATCTTTCAACGAACTTGCCGCAATATATGCCGAAGCAGTGAAGAAACTACAACCCCACATTGCCACTACCGGTATAAGGGGAATTCTAACTGCCATGTTACAAGTTTCCAAAGGAACGGGTGAAGCAGCAGACGCAGCAAGGGAATTAGGAATCGAATTTGATATAAATGCTTTAAAATCTAAAGGATTTAAACAAGTTTTACAGGACATTATAGAGGCGACTAAAGGCAATGAAGCTGCTCTTGGTAGGTTATTCCCTAATATTCGTGGACTCATTGGATTACTCTCAATTATGACAGGCGAAGGCGAAGGATGGAATAAGACTCTGAATGAGATAGAGAATTCATTAGGCGCTACCGGGGAAGGCTTCAAGATCATGATGGACACTACCGAAAATCAAATGGCGATCATGAAAAATAATGTAATGGCAAAATTAAAACCGCTTGGCGACAGCATACTTAAACAAATGAATGACATAGCCAGTGGAATTAATCAAGCAATGAGCGGGGTCAACGATGAATTTTCAAATTTAGCGAGAGCTTATTCGGAATTGACCTATACATTACGGAAAAAACAAAGCAGAATTGATGACTTAATTGCTACGATAGAAGGTCTAAGAAGCAAGACGGAATTGAGCAGAGAAGAAACAACTCAGTTAGAGGCAGCAGAGAGGGCTTTGGCTACATTTTATCCCACTTTTGAAGAAGCTGTTGAAGGTGCCACCGGTAAAATCGATCTTTTAACCTTAGCTAAAAAAGATTCTTACGAATTAAGTAAAAGAATTATAGAATTGGAATTAAGACAAGCAGAGATCGAGAAGCGTCGAGCAGATTTAGCTTTAGCAATATACAAGAGAGGTAAAGATGAGGCTAATGAAGAAATAAAAAGGATGCAGGATCGATTAGACCGTTTCCGCCATGTGCTTTCGATTCAGCAAATAATAGAACTCCAAACTACTGGGGAAATAAAAGAAGAAATAAGATTGCAGAATGAACTATCTATAGCAACCGAGAAGAGATTATTAGAACAAGAACAATTAATCCTTAATGTAGAAAAAACAACGAGTGAAATAGATGCCTTAACTGAGGCCTTAGAAAAATTAGGCAAACCAATTATAATTCCTCCTGAGCCTGAAAAACCTCCTGAAAAAAAACCTGTAACTATTCTTGCCCTTACCGATGAACAAATTAAAGATATAGAAGATAAATTAAAGTATATGGCAAACCAATATAAAAGATATTTGAGTGATGTAGCTCAGTTTGGAGAAGATTATGTAAAAGAGAATAATACACAATTGGCCGAAGAGGGCAAAAATTATGCTAAATACCTATCTGATATGGCAATAGAATATAAAGACAATGCCGAATTAAGCAGAATAATTTCCGACGATATATATGAATATAATAAGTTAATAGTAGCAAAAAGAAAAGAAGCCGAAGAGAAATTATTTGAATTTATTGCCACTAATAGAGAACAAGACCTTGCAGCGGAAAAAGATAATTTTGATAAATTAGATAAAGCGTCTATCGAATATTTATCGGCAGTTGAGAAGCATAAAGAGAATGAAAAAGCTATTAACCTCAAATACGATCAAGAAATCGCAGAAGCAAAATTAGTTTTATTTAAGGCAGGTTGGGAAAAGCAAATAGGGGAAGAAAAAGAAGCTTATATAAGAAGACTTGAAGGAAAATTAAAAGAACTTGAAGCAGAAAAAGTAATTGACATAAAACGTGTTGAATTTATAAGAAACAAATTAAATATAATAAGAATATTAGAAGAAGAATCAATCAAAGAAAAGAAAGAAATATTAGAATCTTATTTTAAATCTTACCAAACAGCAGAAGAAAAAATCGTTGCGATCCACGAGGAAACTGCCAGATTATTAAAATTTACCGATGATAAATACGAGCAAGATAGATTAAGAATTATAGAAGAACAGCTAATAGCAGAAATCAAATTTAGCGAAGCAAAGAAAGAAGTAGATGAAAAATTAGCTGAATACGGAGAGGATTTAAATAATGAAGAATTAGAAAATAAGATTAAAACCCTGGAAGAAATGAAATTAAAATATGCCGAATATGCCGATATTATAATCCTGCTTAATGAAAAAATCGCTGAATCACAAAAACAAATATGGGAAAATACAAGGGACGAGATTGATAAAACTATAGATTCCCTGCATGCCTTGGCCGATGTTGTGGGGAATTTTGATACTGAACTTGAAGAAATGATAAATGATGTGGCCGATTTAATCAGTAAAATCGGGGATATAAAAATTGATTTTTCAACCTGGGGTGGTATCGCAGGAACATTAACGGGAATATTAGGTATCATAAATACTATTATTAATTTATTCGTTAAGCATAAATCTGACGTTCCCGAGCTCCGGGAAGAATTACAAGCGATTACCCTTGAATTACAAAAACAGCAAAACATATTAAGCCAATCTATAGGAACGGCAAAGACCGAGGCGATACAAGATACCATTGATCTACTTAATGAACAGATTGATGTATATAATGAAATGATCGAAGCCGAAAAAGAAGCCTATGGGCAATTTTTATGGTGGACTTGGAGCGAAACTGACCAGGAAAAAATAGAAGAATGGTTATCATCTATAGAAAATATAAGTGCAGAAATAGCTAATTTGAATCAACAATATCAACAAATTCTTACCGGAACGACTGCTGAGACGATCGCTGATGCTATTGCAGAAGGATTTTCTCAAGGATTAGACTCGGCCCAAGTTTTCGCCGACACTTTTAACGACATGATGAAAAAAGCAATAGTAGATGCCTTTAAGAGAACGATAATTACGCAATATCTCCAGCGCTGGTATCAGCAATTCGCCGCTTTATCTGAAGGCGGATTAACCCCTGAAGAAATAAATATGTTAGCACAACAATATCTAAGATTACTTCAAACCGCAGAAACACAATGGGAAACCGTGCAAGCGATTTTAGAATCAGTGGGTATACAATTAGAAGATGTAGTAACAGATATAGCGGGAGGGGATATAACAGGCCTAACGGGAGCAATTGCAGGTATAACAGAAGAGACGGCCGGGCTTCTAGCGGGGCAATTTCAGGCGATTAGAATTAATACCATAGAAATACTTACAAATATGGAAAGTATAATAATAATTAATGCGAGAATTGCCGACAATACTGAATATAATAGATATTTAGAAAGCATTGATAAAAAAATAGGTGAAGGAAATACTTTAGAAAGCGAATATTTAAGGTCAATAGGAGGGGTCTAATATGCAATCTGGATATTTACTCGATACTTTGGATATGGCTTCTACATATGGAGTATATGTTCAAAAAACAAAAGGGGCTTTAGATTTCTTGAAGCGAAAAGGTAAAACATCCCATAGCTGGCTCGATTCCAATGGAGAGGAAGCATTTACCAGCACAGATGATATTAATTTTGAACCCCGGGATATAATCTTATATTGCTATATGAAAGCAAATACAAAAGCTGATTTTCTAACTAATTTAAATGCCTTTAAATTAATATTAGAAAGTTCCGGCCTGCACACTTTAAAATTACCATTTTTAGCTTCTAATTTGAATGTATACTTTAAGGCCGGTGGGTCTCTAGATATGCTGACTGGCTGGAATAGCACTACTTTAGTAGGAAAATTTATTTTAAAGTTACGTGAACCTTCACCGACTATAGCCTCATAAGGAGAATTTTATAATGAATCTGAATATATATAGAGGATCAACAGTCTGGATAACAATAAAAACCGATGATAATACCCGCCATATTAGCCAACTTCTAGGGGAAGATATCATCAAGTCATCTTTCAATTCCCATATTTTTTTAGATATTAATATCGGGGATTTTATTATTTATGATGGTGTTATCTATCATATCAATAGTCTTCCTAACATAAAGAAAAACTCTGTTAATTCTTATGATTACAATATTACTTTTGAATCTGAAAGTTACGAATTACTCAAAACTCAATTTTTAGATACTGACGGCAATTCTGATTTTTATTTGGTAGGAAATCTGGAAACATTTATCGACCTTATTGTAACCAATATGGGCCGGGAACATACCGGTTGGGTAAAAGGGACCTGCGATCAAACAAATGCAGATTATAAATTATTAAGTTTTTCAAAAAATAACTGCATGCAGGTCCTGCAGAAGCTTTGTGAGGAATTTGAAGGAGAATTCTATTTCGATTTTGCACTGGATTTTGAAGAAGGGGCAGAATTACCTTATTATCCTGCTGGTGAGGCAGTGATAGGGTATAAACCCGCTGCCGAAGCCGAACACGGTTATAAGCCTGCTGAATTTACTATTTATACTTATACAAAAGATATCTGCTTTACCGATAAGGCGGGCAGTGATTCAGGGCTAACCTTCAAATATAAACAAGGCTTGAGAAATATTAAGCGAAACACATTAAGCGAAAAGAATATCATTACACGGCTATATGCTTTTGGCTCGACTCAAAATCTGGCAAGTGATTACAGGGATCATTCTAGGAGATTGAAATTTGTTTCCGATGGTAAATCCTATCTTGAAAAAAATACCGACAAATACGGCGTGATTGAACACACTGAATTATTTAATGATATTTACCCCCACCGGGAAGGAACAATAAGCTCTGTTGATGCCGGAGATATAACAAAATTTTTTGATAGCGGAATGGATTTTAACCTAAATGATTATCTACTTTCCGGCGTAACCGCAAAACTCCATTTTAATTCTGGTAATTTAGGCGGGTATGAGTTTGAAGTCTCTAATTATAATAATGTCACTAAAGAATTTACTATTATAGCCTATAAAGACGAGGTAGGCTATGAAATGCCTAATGCCATCTTAAAGCCTGCTGTTGGCGATAAATACGTTTTACTTGAAATATATCTACCACAATCCTATATTGATACTGCCGAAACATCCCTGCAAGCCAAAGCCCAAACTTACATTGATGACAATTGCGAGCCACGAGTAACTTACCTTCTCGAACCTGACTGGCGATATTTTAAGGTTCATCTTATCGAACTCAAGGCAGGGGATTTTATTACAATAGAGGATACGGTCTTAGGGATAGATGTAATGACCCGGATTGTAGAGTTGACTAAATCAGTCGCAAACAAATACAAGTATACCCTGAAATTGACTGACCATCTGGAAGTGCAGTTGATCCAACGGATATATTCCGAACAGGAAGATTTAAAGGAGAAGATTGAAATCGGAGAAGGCGGGGATATTATCCGGTCCAGGCGGAACTGGAGAACATCCGAAGAATTAAGATCAATGATTTATGATACAGACGGATATTTTGACATGGGGAATATTAAACCTGCATCAGTCTCGACTTCTATGCTGTCAGTAGGGGCAAAATCGACTCAATTTATATTAAAGGAAGTTGAGATAGAGGGAAATTACACTTCTGATGTAAGCAAATTTCATGCAAGTGCCGGAAGTTTAATTCATTTATCAATCGCAGAAGAGATCAGGACCTGGACGTTATCGGAGAATTTACAGGAAAGCCTGGTAAATGAGACAGTTTATTATATTTACGCAAAATGCACTAAAGAGCCCGGATATACCGGACAAATTTTAGTTGATGAAACACAAAGAAAATTTGATGATGATGAGACTTATTATTATTTTCTAATTGGAGTATTACATTCGGTGGTTGACGGAGTGCGGGGAGTATCCCTTACTTATGGACAGACGATCGTAAACGGGAAATTTATCCGGACCGGAAAAATCGAGTCTACTGATGGGCAAGTATATTTTGATTTAGATAATAATATGCTTATGCTCCCCAATGGCTCAGTAACTGCTTGGAAAATAGCGGCTAATGCCATTGAAACCGCTAAGATAAAAGCTGGCGCGGTTACTGCCGATAAAATAGCGGCTAATGCCATAACCGCTATCAAGATAAATGCCAATGCCATCGAAACTGCTAAGATAAAAGCTGGCGCGGTTACTGCCGACAAAATAAATGTTACAAGTTTGGCAGCTATAGAAGCTACTCTGGGAACAGTTCATTCTGGCACAATCTATAGCAGTTTAATTTATGGAACAAGATTTAGAGTAGGTGGCGGGGTTGATGAGGATATCTATTTTGAGGATAGCGGAGTAAGAATGTATGACGGGGGCGGTCAATGTATTTATATAACCAAAACCAGTTACAAAACTCTCATTCTTGGTATAGGTGCTACTACTGTTGCAGTAGGTCAACAGTTTGGATCTAATATAACATTTTATCAATATGATTTATACGTGGATCTTTTGAATAAATCTTTTAAATTTTATAATACAGGAACTTTACAATTACCTACTTTGGTAAATGCTCCAACTGGGCATGAAGGAGATATTGCAGTCAAAAATGCAGGAACTAGTGATTCACAGGAAGGAATTTGTTTTTATGTTAATGCTCATTGGGTAAAATGTTCCGATACAGATGACTGGTAAAATGGAATTCTTAAAAAAATTAGGGAGTGATAATCTATGAAGCTGTACGTTAATATAAAGAAGTTAAATTTTGAGGAAGAAAATAATCTAATTGAACACGAAATAATATTATCTGTAAGTGATAAAGAATTTTATGGCTATGACATTATACTTGAACTTCCTGATGACAATAAATTTATAAAAGATACGTTAAAAATAATTTACAAAAAAGACAAAGAAGGCAAAGACACAGAAGAAATAGAAAGTAAAGTCTTTGTGGTAAGAGAACAAGATACTTGGAATAGTTTTTCTATTTATGAAATTATAAGTGGGAAAATAGTTTCCTTCAATTATATGCGATATCAATATTTTGCTAATACAAATAGAAGGGTATCATTAGCAAAGAAAATAAATCAATTATATAATCCACCAAGCGAAGCCAAATTAGTAAGAAAGGCACTCAAAATTATCCTAGATAAATTGAGTATAGATTATCCGGAATTCCAAAAATATTATGACAAGATTGAAGATATCATTAATAAAAATCCTAAGAATTGAAATATATAATAAAAAAGTTTATAATAATTATAAAGGTAAATTTTATTTTGGGAGGGATAAAATGGAAAAAAAGATTCTATTATCGGTCTTTGTTGTATTTTTAGTTTTGGCATTGGTTGGTTGTGTAATTGTTCCTGATGTAAGTCAAAAAGAAGAAATAAAAGAAGTAATAAATAATTATTGGTCAGCATTGTCTAATAGGCAATATTCTTTAGCTAAAAGTTATTGTATTCCAAATGGTAATTTTTACAATAATGTTGATTTAGTTATAATTTATCAAGATATCCCTTATTATGATCTTTCAAAGGCAACATGGATTCCATACATTAATTGGGTATGTATAATTGATAATAAAGCTGTTGCAAACATAGATATTACTGTAAATTATGCAATTTGCTTTGAAGGTATTTATACTGATGTAAGTGGAATGATGAAAGATTATTCTATAGATTTAATCAAAATAGCCGGAGATTGGAAACTTAAATAATTAAGCAAATTTTATCTCAGGAGGGATAAAATGAGGAAGGTCATTTTATTAAGCATAATTTTAATATTTCTAATTACAGGAATAGGATTTGCTTCTAAGGATGAAATTACTTTTAAAAATGAGCCCGATGGATTTAGGGGATTGAAATGGGGAGACGCACCAACAGAGGATATGAGATTTTCCTATCAATTAATAGATAAATATTTAGATAAAGGGAATATATATTATAAATCAAATGATAAACCATATATTGGTAGCGTCAAAATTTATTCAATAAAATATACATTTAATCTTCGCAGCAACCAATTTTACAAGTGGGAAGCCAACTTTTCTGATGAAATTAATTATAATATCTTAAAGATAATATTTGAAGATAAATTCGGTAAACCAACATATATAAGTGAGGGAAAAGACGGTTATTTATTAAGCTGGAGAGGGGATAAAACATTTATGCGGATATGGTATGATTCTAATAAAAATTTGACTGGAGAGGGATTTGGACAATTAACAATTCAAAGCATAAAGATTCGTCAGGAAGACCTTCCTGAAATTAACAAACAGGAAGAGATAGAAAAGGCCAAAGACGATTTTTAATAATTAATTAATCAATTCCTAAAAATTAAATAAATCGAGAGCTCCATTTTTAGAGAGCCAAGAATAAGAATGATAAAACGTTCTGTTTTTGGCTCTTTTTTTATTTTGAAAGGAGAATAAATCAAATGGAAGAATTGATTCAGAAAATACAACCGATACTCGATCAATTTGTACGAGAGGAATTAGGTAACAGATTATCGCAATTTGCAATGAAGGGTCTAAATGATGCGATTTTAAAGGAAATTAGAGACTATAACCCAGTCAAAAATGAGGTGGTAAAAGATGTTAAAAAATAAATTATGGTTTGGGATAATATTATCGATTATCTTATTGCTATTTAGCATAAATGGCCTTACTGCGTATTACAAATATACCCAGGAATCCGGTACTAATTTCTATGTAGGGACCGCTGATAAAGCCGATGCCCTGGAAGATACCAATGAAATGAGACAGATAATTGATGATTTAGGCGCTTTGCTGGTCCATTCTAAAAGGGATGATCTATATCCTAAAAATGGAACTACCGGAGGAACGATACAAATTCCCGAAGCTGGATTAAAATTCGGTAATGATCCTATAAATAATGATATTGCTGCTTATATTGCCGGTGAAATGACCTGGCAGACTAAAGCAGAATTAGGTATTGATTTAGCTCTTTATTATCTCAAGACTGAAATAAACACACAGGCAAAAGTTGAGACGATATGGGGAGTTTCTTTAGTTAATGACGGAGATTTAGATTTATATTATCTAAAAACTGCTATTGATAGTCAATCAGAAGTAGAGACTATCTGGGGAGTGAGTTTAGCCAACGATAGCGAATTACATACTATATTGACTTTAGGAACTGCTAACGGATTATCTCTAAATTTGCAGGAATTATCTTTAGCTCTATCCAGCACAAATACAACCGGAGCTTTAAGCGATACTGACTGGGATATTTTCAATAACAAACTCTCTAATATTACTGGGGAGAGCATAGGTAGTTTAAGCAATGTAGATTTAACCGATTTGGCTGATGGGAAGATATTAAAATATAACTTTACCACAAGTAAATTTGAATGTGAAGATGAAAGTGGCGGTGGTTATACCGACTTAACCTCTTTCGTTGACCAAAATAACTGGAAGATATTTTATTCTGATGGTTCTGGTGATATAAAAGAATTAGCTTTAGGTGCTGATAATACCTACTTAATGTCTAATGGAGCAACTTCTGCTCCAACTTTTGAAGCTGGTGGCGGTGGTGCTTCTCAATTATCAGATTTGAGTGATGTCGGTGTTACTACTCCTACCGACAAATATGTATTAGTTGCTGATGGTGATAGTTGGGAGTCAAGGGCATTAGTAGAAGCTGATATTAGTGATTTGGGTACATATCTCGAAGATATAACTGGTGAGGAATTAGTTGATTTATCTGATGTCAATACTTCTACTCCTACTGATAAATTCGTATTAATTGCTGATGGTGTTGACTTTGAAAGTAGAGCTTTAGTGGAAGCTGATATATCAGACTTGGGAACTTATGCTACTTTGACTGGTGATGAAGTATTAACCAATAAGGATATAAATTTTGTTAACGCACTTGGCACTGACCATTTTTATAGTGGTGAATTAGACAGTCAACCTGTTGGTGAATCTGTAGTTTTAGGAGATTTGCTTTATTTTAACTGGACAGATAAAGAGTGGAAAAAAACTGATGCGGACACAGCGGCCACTATGCCCGGATTACGAATTGCTTTAGAGTCCAAAGCTGATGGTCAGACGTGTTTAATGTTAATCAAAGGATATATAAGAGATGATTCTGCCTTTGATTTCGCAGGAGCGATGATCTATACGAGCGTTACTCCAGGTGCTATGTCCTCTACTGCCCCAACCGAAACAGGAGATCAAATTCAAAGGGTAGGGGTGGCAAAGTCTGCCGATATTTTATTCTTTGATCCGTCCATTGACGTAGGAGAGATTTAATTATGAAAAAAATATTATTAATAATTGCTCTTACGCTTTTAATATTTCAAATGGTTATTATGGCCATTGATATTGACATAGGAAGTCCAGCGATAGATAGAGAACACTCTATTACCTCAATGACAGTGGTTACTAAAGTTAATCCAGCAAATGATTCTGGAGTGATAAATAACGTCGAAATTTGGGCTGCTGTTAACTTAGAGAATTGTAAAGTTGCCACTTTTTATGTAGTAAGTGGTAATAATTTATCTACAAGAGATACACATACTATTGGAAGCGTAACAGCAGGAAGTAAGCAAACTTTTGAGGTTGAAATTGATGTCCAAGCAGGAGATTATATTGGTATCTATTTTTCAGCAGGAGAGTTAGATAGACTTAATGAGCCCACCGTTGGACTTTGGTATGGTGGAGCGGGTGTAGATTTAATACCTTGTAGTAATCAGGCATTTAATTTTACAGCTTATAATACTTTAAGTCTTTATGGAACGGGCACAACTGAAGTTGGCTGGCCTCATAAATGGAATACTGTAACGATCGGCAAATTGAATACCAAAGAATTTACTAAATGGAATGATTTGGAGTAAGGAGATGATTTAATGAATCCAATAGAATTAGGAAAGGCAATAGCTGAATATGGAACGCCAATTATAACAGCGGTAATGTTAATTTTGGTAGTTGGCCTGGTATGGTATTTGATAAAACGACAGACCAAAAGAGAAGATAAGCACGATAAAATACAAGAAGAAGAAAGGCTATTTTACAGGACTTTAGTCAATAATGATTTAAAGAGTTTACACAATGACAGCGTAAAAAATGCTGACTTAAATAATCAGAGCATAGTATTACTCAAAGATATCGGCGAGAACCAAAATAAACTATGCAAATTGATAGAGAGTGTTGATAGGAGAATAAATGGACGAAAATAAGAAATCTTTAGGTGATCTCTCTACTAACTTTTGGAAATGGGAATTTCGATGTCCTTGTAAAAAATGCAGGAGAAAAAAGGTCCGGGTAAGTAGTCTATTACTATTTAAACTTGAAATGATGATAACTATTATTGACCGGGGGCTTGATTTTCATAAACCGGTAACTGTTTTGAGTGGTAATAGATGCGAAGAAGAAAATAAAAGAATAGGTGGTTTCCCAGGATCTGAACACATACCGGATCCCGATGGAGAGGCAGCAGATATAACAGTTGATAGTCTAACATCAATAGAGTTAGGTTTAATAGCTGAAGAAGTAGGAGGCTTGAGGATAGGAATAGCTAAATGGGGTATTCATGTAGATGTTAAACCACCTTCTCCGAGTAAATTCTGGATCTACCTGGGTGGAAAAATTATTTATTCGGCGAAGATAGAGAATGAGAGTTTATTGAAGTTTTATCGGATCGTAACAGAAGGAAAATAGGACATGAAGTGTATTTCAATTTTAATATTAGCAATCTTATTTTACATATTCGTAAATACATATAAGGAAAGGAGGTGAAAAAACCGTGAAGAAACTACTTTTAGTAATGGTCTGTGTAGTATTAGCAACTTTTCTGTTTGTTGGATGTCTGCCTGATTGGATAGCTCCTGATGAACCTGTCGAGCCTGAAGTTCCTGTACTTACAATGGAAGCTAATGTAGACGCAGTGCTAGTTGTGGAACCTTTACTAATAGAAGAAGAAGTAGTGGATATCTATCACGTTGCGTGGAGTATCGAGAACATAGGAGAATTATTTATCCGAGAATACATAATAACCTTTGATGTACTTTATCCTATGGTAGAAAAAGACAATGTGATATTTACAGTCTTAGGAAATTATCTTGAAGTCGGAGCAAAAGAAGAAGGCATGCTTGATTTAGTACCATACGATAGTCCGGAGACTGTATCTGTATCATGGGAACTATTTAATTAGACAGATAAATTAAAAATAAAGAAGGGAAGAAGGTGAGAAAATAATGGCAGGAATATGGGATGTAGCCAATAGTGCATTAGAAAAACTTGATGAATTTGCAGAGGCTCAAGTAGAAACAGTCTATGGTGCATTTGGGAAATTCTTACAAGCTCAGGTTGATAAAACTACTACTAAATTCGATAATACCGCTTATCGAATAGTTGAAATTGGCGTAAGAGATAAACTACTTAAAAAATATCCTCTTGAAGATTACCCTTTAGACTAACAGCACGAATAGATAAATCGGGTAAACGTGCTATTCTGAAATTGATTCTTTTTCTTGGTATAGAAATTGCCAAACCCGAAATAATTAAGGTAGTAATAAAAGAGTTCGTTAGAAGAGGGTTAGACAAGGTCTATTCTGAAGAAATCGAAAAGTGGAAGAAATATAAGAAGGGAAAAATTTACACTAAGAATCTAGATAAGAAAGTGAAAGATGCAATAGAAGAGTTTAAAAAAGATATTAAGGGATGGACCCCAAAAGAATTAGAAGAGATTGTTTGGGATATTGATCCAAATATTCTAAAATAAAACTGCTTGCTACTTACCCGCACGTGCTTTTTCATTTAATCACTTCCTAACCCCGGAGATTCTAGGGCTCCGGGGGTCAAATTTAAGATCATCAAAAACAGACCTTCAATTTTACGTTTTAAGGGGGGTCTTTTAGCCCTATACATACAAATATACGCGACCCTGCAAAATTTCTTCATATATGCAGTCTACGAACGTATTCAAAAATCAAGCAAACCCTTTATTTATAAGGGTTACAACGATTTCAGGTAAAAAAAGAGCAAAAAAATCTAATTTTCGGTGTATAATTGTGTGAAATAATGCAAATTATTATATATTTATTTCAGAAAAGACTTGACAAAGTTATGAAATAAGAGTATATTATAGGTAGGTAAGAGATAAATAAAGGGGGTTATTTAAAGATGTTAACTAATCAAAGAGTGGAAAAGATAGATAAAAACGGGATTAAAGACTTAGAAAGATTTACCCGGAAATTATATATCTACCGGCAGAAGGATAGACTACAGGATGAACGGGAACCGGAAAAGAAAAGGAGGTATCTAAAAAATGAAATTATTAACTAAAGAAATTGAAAAGAGATTGCCTAAACGATATTCACAGGAGCAGGAAGAAAATCCAAAGATAATAGTAAAATACTTTCACCCGCTTAGTAGTTTTACCTGGTATGTAATAGAAGGGGAAAGAGATCCGGATGGGGATATATTATTTTTTGGATTAGTAGATGGACAAGAAAAGGAATTGGGATATTTTACTTTAAGGCAGCTTGAAGAAGTAAAGGTAAAAGGCATGGGGATAGAAAGGGATTTATATTTCGGATATGATCATAGGTTAGATGAATTTAAGAAACATAGTTATAAGCCCGATAAAGAATCTTTTGATCTATTTGTAGAATATACACTGGCCAATCCCGGGAAGAAATTAACTTACGAAGATTATTTAAGATTCAAAAAAGAAACAAAAGAATTTGAAAAAATGTGTAATAAGGCGGGGGTTGATAAAGGAAGCCTTTGCGAAACAGTATTTACCAGGCAATTTAAAAGTTAAAAAAAGGGGGGTTAAGCAGTCAGATCCCAGGGGATTTTAAAAGTCCCCTGGTTTGTGATTACTTAAATTTAATGCCTTTAAAAAATAAATTAATGGGGGCTTTTTAAATGAAGTGCTGGGAATGCAAAAAAAAGATTTCTTCTGCTATAAGAGTCTGTTATCTTGAATATCATGAAGAGATAGGATTATCTAAAGAAAAATTTAGAGACGTTTGCAAGGAATGCTATCCTAAGTTAAAATTTAATTCTTGCAATTTTGTAGAAGTTAAAAAGATAACCGGAAAACAAATCAAGGGTGAACCCGGGGAACCGAGATATAAAAAAAATAAAAATCTTTTCTTAAAGCCTAGTGGTGGCTTCGATCTTATCGAAAAATTTCCAACCTACGAAAAGAAAAAGATTACAAAAAAAATGAAAGGAGATTTTTAGAATGAAAAAACAAGAAGCAAAGCACATTATCGTGGTTTTAATGAATGCCCGGAGATCGGGAATAGAGGCCGGAGAATCAAAACTAAAGGAATTACAAAAAGCTGGGCCTAGGTGGGCGGTTAAAAATGAATCCGATAATAAGGTTGTAGGCACTCTATTGGATGTTTGCGGTTGTACTGCTTTACATTTAACCGGTCATAGTAAAATCGTTAGAACTCTTAAATTATTGGGTAAACCGGATAGATACGGGGATCTATCTTATAACGGTTTCAGTATCTCAAAAGATACTTACCGGGGCGGTTATGGCCTAATAACTAATTTAAGCAACAGACAGGAGCTCTCAGTCAGAGAAGGTGTGGTCCGGACTTTTTGCGATTATTGCAAGGATCACGGTTTGGAATGTTCCTGGTCATCAAGAATTGATTGAGCCGGTTTATAGGTGCCGGGTTGATCCCGGTACTTATTAAGCCTACTCAATTTACGATAATAATATTAAATTAAATGGAAGGGAGTATAAATAAAATGAATTGGGTTAAAAAATGGCATATCAAAAGCGAAAGCAGCAATAAAGAATATGTGGTATCCTTATCAGATGAGAATACCTGGGGCTGCTCATGCCCGGCCTGGAAATTTAGAAGGCAGGAATGTAAGCATATTATAAGGGTAAAGCTAAATCCGGAGAGATATGAAACCGAGAAACCATTTAAAAAACCTGAATACATTCTGGCAATGGTAGAAAAACCCACTTACAAAGAAAAAGAAAATAAACTTTTAATACCGTTGATCAGGATAGAACCCTACGATTATAAAATGGAAGCCCTTATATGCTATACTATGGCTAAATACGGCTACTTGTGGAAAGAAATCAAAGAAATAAGAAATCTGTCCGATATCTGGACTTTAACTAAAGTTAAAAATATTGCGAAAGGAGTATTATAATGGTTAAAAAAGAAATTACCGGAACCAAAGAAAAAGAAGAGGATGATAGAATTACTTTTAGCGCGGGATCTGCTAAAGTGAAAGAGGAAGCCCGGGAACTGGCCAGAAAATTTAAGCCTATCAAGATCAGTTTGTCCGATTTTTGCCAGATAGCACTAAAAGAATTTATGAAAAAGGTTAAAGAAGGCAAAGTAGATAATTGGGATTATTAAAAATATTAAAAATAATTTTAAAAAAAGAAGGATTTTTTAATTCTATGTAGTAGTAATACATAGAAGATAAAAAAAAATATGTGTTTAAGGGGGTAGTCGGGTGGGGCATAAAATAAATAATAATGATATTATATCTTTTGAAATGATTGCAAAATTTCAATATAAAAAATGCGATATGACCGTAAAAAAAACTGACCAGGTTTATATAATTGGTGCGGTAGATATTACAGAAAAAGGATATTTAGTTGAATTTAGCGAACCTTTCCTGGCAAAGAAAAAAACATATCCTAATTTACTTAATTATTTAAATAATGTGGTGGATCAAGAACTTATTATAGTACATCAAAAATTAATTAACAAAATGAAATTTACTAATAAAATAAGAAATAACAATAATAATTAAAAAATTATCAAAAATTTGACATATTATACATTCATATGTTATTATATCTATAGGGAAAATTATGGGAAAAAGAAAAGAAATAGATATAAATTTAATAAAAGACCCAAGAATCAAGAAACTGATAAGTTTGGCCATAAAACATGATATAAGTCCTACCTCAATGGCTCATTTTATCGGAGTGAGTTATGGCACATATAATAGATACCAGCAAGGTAAAACTGTCCCTCAAAGCGAGAATACCAGGGCAGTTATAGATAATATAATAGATAAATTAAAATAAAACTAAAAAAGTAATTTAGGAAGGTGAAAACCGCGATGGTGCTCAAATATCCAAAGCCAGCCAAAATTGAATATTGATCGGGTATTCGGGAACATTAAATTTTTTTAAGAGATTTTACAAGGTCCTATAATATATCATATGCATTTCAGATGTAAGTATCTTTAAAAAAGTTCGATAACTTAAAATTTAATATAGCCAGACAATTAAGACCGAATATCCGACAGGTTCGCGGTGCTCCTGTTGGTATTTGGTCTTTTTTGTTTGGCTATTTTTATTTTAGGAAAAAAACAGGCCCCCGCAAGGTTG
>Ga0210003_1001228_pt1 | contig 22748 bp, 20 predicted proteins | sample LantaG_FD_182804 | JGI IMG/M metagenome (GOLD analysis project Ga0210003, IMG submission 182804) | Deep subsurface microbial communities from Baltic Sea to uncover new lineages of life (NeLLi) - Landsort_02402 metaG (SPAdes) (version 2) | ecosystem: Environmental > Aquatic > Marine > Oceanic >... | reverse complement strand
ACTCTCTCTGCCTTTCTCGATTATTACGCTATATCTCATCTTATTTTCACCCCCATTATCTTTATTTTCTTTTTACCATACTTCTTTTTTAAGATCTACCAAGGTCGGACCAAGCTAATCTATCTGAATTCCAGGGACAGTATACCTATTTCCCGGAGAAAAAAGCAATAATATGTATACTATCCCACAATTCCCGCGAAACTATTTTTTTACGAACTCGCAAAAAGTCCTCACTCCGGTAGATCCCGGATCGAGTCCAGGAGGAGTCCAGATGATCTGCAACTACTTGAAAAAACTGGATTCCGGCTTCCGCCGGAATGACGGTTAAGGGGTATAATGGACTTTTTGCAAAACCATCACCTTTAATCTTTTATCCCTTGTCTTTTCGACTTTCGACTTTCGACTATTTTTAATCACCCAACACCCAAAACCCAACACTTCTTTTACTATTCACTGTTCACTATTTTCATATAAACCCGCATGAGCGATCCACGCTCACAACGAAGAATGAAAATGAACGTATCACAAAGTAGGGCCCGTTCCCCGAACGGGCCGATGAGGGAGGCCCCTACATTTCCCATAAAACTATTTTTTATCTTTTCGACTCTCGACTATTCTTAATCACCCAACACTTCTTTTACTATTCACTGTTCACTGTTTACTATTCACTATTTTCATATAAATGATACTGAAAGAAATTGCACCTTTAGGAGAAAAAACTTGACATAAGTCATATATCATATATCATACATATTTGGAGGTGATTTATGCGAAGAACAACGATATTCGCAGATGATGCCCTACTCAATGAAATGAAGGAGCTTGCCCGACAGGAGCAAAAAAGTGTTGCAGAACTCGTGAGGGCTGCGATGGATCTCTATATCAGGACGAAGAGAAAGCCTGCGAAAAAATTGTCCATTATCGGGATCGGTGAAAGCTCTCGAAGTGATATCGCTGAAACCCATGAGGAGTTGTTGTGGCAAAAGCCTTCTCAGTAGAATCAGTGATTGTGGATACCGGTATTCTGTATGCGCTGGCTGATAGAAAAGACAAGTGGCACAGTCCGTCTGTCAAGTTCGTAAAAGAATTTAGAGGCAAACTCATTGTGCCATCAACAGTTATCCCTGAGGTGTGCTATCTTATCAACACCTATCTCGGCCGATCTGCAGAACAGGTCTTCATCCGTGCCCTGGCAGACTGGGAGTTTGCAATTGAGCATTTTACCCATAATGATCTTGTCCGCTGTCTTGACGTTCTTAAGGTCTATGCGGATGCCAACATCGGGTTTGTTGATGCATCTTTAGTTGCCATTTCTGAGCGTTTGAATATCCCGCGAATCCTGACGACAGACCGGAGGCATTTTTCCATGATAAGACCGAAACATTGTACAGGGTTTGAACTCCTGCCTTAGCCGAGAATTATGATCATGTCACTGGGTGGCGCTACGAAGCCGCTGATAGAGCCACCTATAGGCTCGGGGTAAGCTAACCTATCCAAACCACACAAAATCTGCTCTTAAACAGGGCCTCATTGAGCTCTAGAAGCACCTTTGGGATCACGAAGTGAAACTCCCCGCCCACAGGGCGGGGCATCTAAAATAAATCCGATAACACCGGACAAGCCCAATCAATTATGGACAGTAGATTTTAAAGGTTGGTGGTTTACTCCTTCCAGGCAGCGCTGCGAACCGTTAACGGTGAGGGATGAATACAGCCGGTATGTAATTGCTGTCAGAGCCATGAACGCATGCATCGCGATATCAAATGGGAGTTGCAGCGGCAACCCAAAGACACCCTCATTCAACAGCAGAAGGCCTTCGATACATGGCGGTATGAGTTCAACAATATCCGACCACATGAAGTCTGGAACCAAAAACCCCCCGCCAAATTTTATGTAAAATCAGAGATCAAGTATGAAGGATCTCCTGATCTTATTGTCTACCCAGATGATTTCATTACCCGTAAGGTCTCTAAAAGCGGAACTATCAAGATAAACAACAAGGTGATTCCCATCACGACGGCTCTTGCCGGATATGATGTCGGCCTAAAATACTTGACACAAAACGATATGGAGGTGTACTTTGATTACTTAATGATCGGTAACATTGACTTGTCGGCCAGGGCCTTTATGCATGCTGATCAGCATGCATAAAGTATCGTTTCAGGAGTTGAAACTGTTACCCATGTCCTGAGCTAAAACTGTTACCTATGTCCTGACCTGTTCAACTTTCACTATTCACTGTTCACTATTCACTGAAGTTTGACTCACGACTATTCTTAATCACCCAAAATCCAAAACTCACACCTTTTTTTACTATTCACTATTCACTGTTCACTATTCACTGTTTTTCATATAAAACCAAGTTGCCTGTCTAAGAAGAGTCCTGCCTAGCGCTTTGCCTGAGAAAAAGCCCTGTCAAGGTCTTCGATAATATCATCCACGTCTTCAATCCCAACGGCAAGCCTGAAAAGGGTATCAGTAACCCCCAAGTCATAACGCTCTTGTCTTGAATAGTCATAATAGCTCACCGTTGCAGGATGGTTGATGAGGCTCTCTACGCCCCCGAAGCTCGGGGCGATATAGATCATCTCAAGGGAGTCCATAAATCGCTTCGCACTCTCCATGTCACCTTTCATATCAAAGGTCACCACACCGCCTCCGCCTGTCATCTGCTCTTTTGCTATCCTGTAATGCTTGTGACTCTCAAGAAAAGGATAGTAAACCTTTTCCACATCAGGATGACCCTCAAGGAAGTGAGCCACCTTCAAACCGGATTCGTTATGCATCTTCATCCTCAAAGGAAAGGTCTTGAGCCCCCTCAAAAGGAGGTAGCAGCAGTGGGGGTCAATCAATCCACCCATTGATTTGTGGAGATCACGTATCTTTTCGATCAGGTCTCTCTTGCCTATAACAACACCTGCCATGATGTCATTATGGCCTGCGAGATACTTTGTGGCACTATGTATGACAATGTCTATACCAAAATCTAAAGGCGTCTGGTTCAAAGGCGTTGCAAAGGTGCTGTCAATCATAGTCATAACGTTATGCCTTTCTGCGATCTCCTTCAATAGGACAAGATCAAAGACGTTCAAATACGGATTAGTGGGAGATTCTGAGAATATGAAACGTGTGTTCTTCTTTATGGATGCCTCAAGTATCTCATAATCCCCAAAAGGCACTATAGTGCATTCAATACCAAATCTCTTCAGGTAAGACCTGCAAAATTCTAAAGTTTTTTTATAGCTGTCGTCAGTCATGACAATATGGTCGCCGGTATGAACGAGAGACAGGATGGTGGTAGTTATAGCCATCATGCCAGAGGAGAACACAACACAGTCCTCTGCCCCTCCCATATCTGCCAGCCGCCTTTCCGCGATCTTCTCGGTGGGGTTGCCATACCTGCCATATTCGAAACGCTCTTTGTTGTTTTTGGTATAGGCCTCTATCTCTTTGCTATCCTTGAAGGTGAAGGTCGATGTCTGTACTATAGGCGTTGTCAGGGAGTCTGCATACTTCTGCCTCCCCTCACCTGCATGTACTGCCCTTGTAGCCAATGATCCTGATTCTTTGTTTTTATGTCTATCCATTCTTACACCCCTTTACCACGTGTAATCATACCTTAAATACTCTCAAAACAGAGAGCTCATATTTGCGCGTGACCTTAATGGCTAGTATATTGAGCCTTTTCATGTCAAGACCAAACATGCACAAAAACCAAGATGTCCTGCCCATGGCCCAAATCTAATGAACCCGCAAAAAGTCTAAAAGGGCTTATCCACAATGAATATGTGTAAAGAGCTCACTATATCCCGACTAACATTAGGGGTAACAGGCAAAAAAGTTTATCCTTTTGCAGAGATTGACTGACCACCTTTGGCCTTTGCCATCTGATATGGATTATTCATGGCCTGCCACATGGAAATGGCCTTTTTATAGAATATATTTGCCATCTTATCATCACCCTTTTTCTTCCAGAAAACTCCCCATGAGGCGAGTGTCCACGCAGTATTTGGCAACATATTGAATTTTATGGACAGGCTTAGAGCCTTTGAGAGATTATCTCCGGCTTTTTCATATAACCCCTGCTCAACACATACATTACCCATAAGCCTGTATGCCCATATAAGCTGGTCATTGTTTCCATTTTCAAGATTCCATTCTATGCCCTGATCTGCCATAAGCCTAGCGCAGGAAAAATCACGAGTATGAAGACATACCTCCCCAAAGGCATTCAGGGCATACGGCAGGCGATTTGCTATCCCTTTTTTTAGGACAGGGATGGCATACTCAAAAAGCTCTCTTGCCTGATCAAGATGGCCTTCCTCTTCTAAGATCCATCCTTTATAGAGTGCAATCAAGGCCTCAACGCCTTCTATATGAAAATTTTTGGAAAGCTCTGTAAACCTGTCCAGCTCAGCCCTTGCTCCTGTTATATCTCCCATATAGCGTGAATAAAAGTATATGGCGCTTTGAATCCTTATATATGATACCCCTCCGGCCAGCGCTCCCAGCATCTGCTCTGTCTTAGAACACCTGGTAAAGATCTCTTTTGCCTTTGCAGATCTACCCATAAGGTAATAGATGTAGCCTAACCATATATCAGCAAGCAGCAAGAGATCTATATCACTCTCGCCACCATACATATCACGAGTCTTTTTGTACCAGAAAAGGGCGCCGGAAATGTCACCTTTCCATACCATGGCAGTAAGGGTGGTTATATAATTCACACCAAGGAAAAATTTATGATCATCACTAAAAAGAGGTCTTGCTTCACCCAGATATTTAAGCGCTATGTTTGGCTTGCCCAGGTATGTGTAGGTATAGGCAACTGCAGTCGATGCAGCAGCTCTCATAAGTGGATCTTCTTTTACCAAATCAGAGATACTGTGAAATGTATCGATGGCCTTTTCAAACAGGCCTTTTTGAGAGTATGTGTTTATCAGCCTTACCTTGGAAAAGGCCTCATTATCTTTCTCCCTCCTTTCCTTATAGCGCTCAGCCAATCTTTCAAGCGCATGGATTGATTTTTCAGGGTTGAATATCCTCGTGCATGCCCAGATGCCCTCCCATACATCTATAAGTTCTTCATCTCTCATAGGATAATCTATATATTCTTTAAGGCATGCTTCGGCTGTCATATAATGATTTGCCGCCTCAAACAGGGAACCGGATGACCGATTTTTCTTAGCCGCCATAATATTATACATAATGGCATTGGGTTGGTCCCCGCTAAGCCCAAAGTGATAGGCAATCTTCTCACACATCTCTTCCTTTTCATCGCTAGAGGCATCTTCCAGGGCATGGGCTACCTTTTTATGGAGAGATCTTCTATCTCGCTTAAGCATGCTCTCATATGCCACATCCCGGGTCAAAGCATGCCTGAAGGCATATTCTCCGCTTCCTTGTTGGATAATCCTTAGCAGGCCTAATCTTACAAGTGTGTCTAAATGCCTGTCCATTTCCTCTGGGTTGTGTGTAATTTCTCTAAGCAGATCCTTAGAAAAGATCCTCCCAATCACCGCCCCCTCGTGCAATATCTCTTTGCATCCCTGATCAAGGCTGTCCAACCTGGATGCAATAACGCCTTTTACAGTAAGCGGGATGCCATATGTCTTGATATTAGTGGCAGCGCTCGCCCCTGTCTTAGAATCTATAATAACACCCTTTTCAATAAGGTAGTTGAGAACCTCTTCTAAATAAAACGGATTCCCTCCTGCTTTTTCATAGATAAACCCTATCACTTCTTTTTTTACGTTCTGTGTTTCCAGCAAGGATCTTATCATATTCCCTGCCTGACCAAGGGAAAGATCCCTAAGCTGAATCTCATGGCCGGGAAGAGGAAAACCAGATTCGCCTCGATAGCTCAAAATATAGAGGCAGGGGTATGAACCCTGATTATCTGATAATAAAAATCTCAAGAGATCGATTGAGGATTGGTCTGCCCATTGAATATCCTCTATACAGATAACAATCGGGTGATGATGCGCAATCTTAGATATCAATAAAAAGACCGCCTCAAAAAGCCCGGCCTTTAATACCTCAGGCCCTGTATCTTCTATCTTGGTATCAAGCCCACAAAATACTGCCAGATATGGATATATTGCTTCTGTGCCTGTAATATCTTTAATCTTCTGTTTTACCAAAGGAGATTTCTTTTGTATTGATATTTTATCCTTTATACCCAATATCTGCTTTACCATCTCTGCAACAGGTAAGTAAGGGATATCTTTTGCATAATCAAAACACCTTGCATCATACCAGGTGACAGCGCTGCCCACTAAGGACTTCCTGAACTCTTCTATTAACCTGCTCTTCCCAACCCCTGGATTACCTCGTATACATATAACAGATCCTATATCCTGCTTTAATCCTGCGCCTTTTTCTTTTAGGATAGCAATCTCTTTTTCACGGCCAATCATAGCAGAGACAAGACCACCTTCCCTGTGGATAGCAAGGGGGGTCACCCTTTCAGATATAACCTTGTATACATGAAGGGCATCCTTAATCCCTTTTACACGCCTCATCCCTATATCTCCCAGATCAAAATATCTCTTTGCCTCAGGAAAAATGCTTTCTCCTATCAGGATCTCTCCCGGAGGAGCCATCTGGGATAATCTGGAGGCTATATTGATAGGGGTTCCAAGTGCCCCCTGAGAGAAAGAACTCGATCCTGCTTCTTCTATAAGTACTACACCTGCATTGATACCGGTATGCATCCTTAAAGGTATATTGTAAGTCCGTTCAATATCTTCACTCATGAGATCGACGCCCTTATGAATCTCTAATGCCACACGTATCGCACGGATAGGATTATCCTCATGCATCCTGTATACGCCAAATAAGGCAACAACCGCATCTCCGATAAATTTTTCTACTATACCTCCGTATTGGGCTATTATCTCGCTTGCCCTTCCAAAGATCTTGTACATAATATCTTTGAGTTCTTCAGGGTCTACCACCTCAGACATGGCGGTATATCCTGAAAGATCTGAGAAAAGTACGGTTATAAACTTATGTTCCCCTACTCCTTCTTGCTTTACCAGGTTATACCCGCATTGTCTGCAAAACCTGTCTGCAGGATCGGCCTTTGCAGCACATCTTGGACATACCAGTATCTTATCTGACAATTAATAACCCCCGAGGAGTCTTTATCAATTAAGGATAAGAGGCAAAAGGCGGCTGTCAACTTTATTTATAGTTCTTTAACCGGATTTTTCTTTTTCCTGGATGCTCCCTGTTAGCGATCTGTCTACCAGCGCCTTATTATAGGCGGCAAAGATGTCCGCCCTTGCGAGTATCCCTATTATCTTCCTGGGATCATTCTTATCAACTACCAGAACCTGTCTTTTTCCCTTAAACCCCATCTTTTTTAAGGCGTCATCTAGATTCTCATCTTGAGTAATAGTAATAACATTAGCTACCAAAAGGTCTTTTGCTACTACCAAATCTCTTAAACTCTCCTCAAAAATGATCTCTTTAAAATCCTGGAAGGTTACAATTCCAGTAAGCAATCCTTTCCTATCAACAACAGGAAAACAAGAGTGTCTGCTTGAACGGGTGAAATCCAGCAATCTCCTGAGAGGCATATCCTCAGGTATGGTTTCCACTTTACTTATCATGGTATCCCTTACTAAGAGGGATTTCATGATATTCACTTCTTTGCCGGACTGTATGTTTACTCCCCTTCTTATAAGCTTTAATGTATAGATGGACCCATCTTTAATATGCATGGCTATAATGCTGCTTATAATGCAGGAAAGCATCAGAGGAAGAATGATCTTATAATCCCCTGTCATTTCAAATAGAATAAGTATGGCACTAAACGGGCCATGCGTGGCTCCTGCAACTACTGCCCCCATACCCACAAGGCTGTATGCCCCTGATGTGGCTGTAACAGATGGAAACATTAAATGGACAAGGTATCCGAAAGCCCCGCCTGTCATAGAACCAATAAAAAGGGAGGGGGCAAAGATTCCTCCTGAACCCCCGGAGCCGATTGTAATCGATGTAGCGAGTATCTTCATAAAGATAAGAGCGAGTACCATATACCAGGTAAGCTTCTCCAAGAGGGCAAGTCCTGTAGCATCATAACCAACTCCGAAGACATGCGGGAAGAATACACCTATAACCCCGATCATTAAGCCACCAATAGATGCCTTTGCATAATCAGGGATCTTTATAGAATCAAAGAGATCCTCTGTCTTGTACAGGGTAGTAGTAAACACAACGCCAATCACGCCGGCAACGACACCAAGAATCATATAAGGAAAGATTTCCCATATACTCACCAAGGTATACTCAGGCACTATAAATGCAGGACAATCCCCCAGATATATCCTGGAGATTACCGTTGCCATAACAGATGAAACCACTATGGGGCTAAAGGTTGCGATACCAAACTCGCCAAGCACAATCTCTAAGGCAAACATGGCCCCTGCAATCGGGGCGTTAAACGTCGCTGCAATCCCTGCTGCAGCACCACAGCCGACAAGCGTCCTCATCCTTTCTGCCGAGACCCCTAAAATCTGTCCGAAGGTGGATCCGATCGCGGACCCTATTTGAACGATAGGCCCCTCTCTGCCTGCTGATCCCCCTGAGCCTATGCAGATCGCCGACGCAAGAGATTTTATTAAAACAATCCTTTTTCTGACTATACCTCCCTTTAGTGCGACCGCTTCCATAACTTCAGGCACGCCATGACCCTTGGCTTCTCTCGCAAAAAAGTAGACAATCGGGCCGACAAGCGCTCCGCCAATAATGGGCGGGATAAGTTTCATGTACCATGGAAGGCTCAGTAAAAGTTCAAGGAAGTTCCCCTTATCACTCCCGAAAAAGATTGTCTGAAAAAGTTTGATCAGCAGCCTGAACCCAACGGCTCCATACCCTCCCAGGATACCGACAATAACTGCCATGAGAATCATCACGGCATATTCGTTTGTTCTGAATCTGGAGATCAAGCCTGCTTTTGCAAAATTTCCCATAATCTTTTTTACCAAATGTTGTACTAAGTAATGTAGATGTACTACATTTTGCGCCTCAATTTCCCTTTCCTCTTAATTGGTTCGGAGAATTCTTATTGTTTCTTCCTTTGTCAGTCCTCTGCCTTCGTCTCATTCAATGTATTAATCATTTCTTTAACAAAAGGGCCATCACTGCGCCATACCCAGCACGTGTCTATAAGATATCTGGCATCCGGAGCGTTTTTAACCATCTCTCTGACAGAGGTGGCGGTATTTGCCCTGTGGGTCCAATATCCCTGGATCACGGCAGAGGCCATTGCAAGGAGAAGACTATTTAAATGTGTGCACCCCTTAGGCCCTCCGAATGTCTCCTTCACCCAGATAGTAAAACCCGGGGCTATATTATGCCCTACAAGCGGCATTAAACTCTCCCTTGTCTCCCGGCAGACCTCTCTGGGGACATTATTCATCTCCACCTCAACATCTTCGATCCTGAAGGCTATTCCCTTTACAAGGAGCCTTATGGTTAGATTATGTATAACCCCCGGGGGTATCATTTCCCCCGAGGTCAGGGAATAGGTAGACTTAAACCTGTCATCTTTTAAGGTCCCTTCTACCATTACCGTATCCTCATCTACTGCATATGTGGCAACGGTTATATTTCTTGTATGCACATAATTTTGTTTTAAAGCCTTAAGATCTCCCATTTGAATATACTCCTTTATCTGATTTATAATTCGTTATACAGCGTGATTAGTGATTGCATCTATCACCTGCGCCCATAAAGCCGGGGGCAAGGCATGGCCCATACCTTTAATGATGAGCAATCTTGCCCCGGGGATGGTATTGGCTGTATCTATCCCGCATTCGACAGGGAGAAGCGGGTCGGCATCTCCGTGAATAACCAGGGTAGGCACCACAATAGATTTAAGCTCTTTCTTCCTGCTGCCGGATGCAAGAATAGCGGCATACTGGCGAGCAATACCAGCGGGATTAATGCCCCGGTTGTAAGATTGCTCAGCCCACTTCAGTGTGTAGGCATCATCAATTGGAAATTCAGGGCCACTGAGCACCCGCCAGTCATTGACAAAGCGTTCAATAAAGCCTTGCCGATCTGCAGGAAGTGGCGTGAAAAGAACAGGCATAGCCTCCTCATTCGGAGGTGGAAGCCCTGGATCACCTGTTGAGGACATTATAGACGTTAAGGTGCGTACACGCTTAGGGTAGTGTATGGCCATCATCTGGCCAATCATGCCTCCCATTGAGACGCCTGCGACATGCGCGCAATCTATTCCTAAGGCATCGAGCAACCCTACTGTATCATCCGCCATATCACGCAGTGTATATGGAACATCCGGGACATCCCCCTTCGCCTGTGCATCGATAAGGGCATGAAAATTCGGAACACCCTCTGCATCGAATTTCGTTGATAAACCTATGTCTCTATTATCAAACCGGATCACAAAGTAACCTTTAGCAGCAAGCCTCGCACAAAATTCTTCATCCCAGATAACCATCTGAGAACTGAGACCAGCGATAAGCAGCAAAGGTGGCGCCAAAGAATCTCCGAAGGTATCATAGACGATCTCTATGCCATTTGCCTTCACAATGGCCGACTCTGCGTGCATAACATTTTCCATTATAGCCCCCATATTAAAGATATAATCCTTGAATTCTTAAATCCTGATAGAAATATAGCCTGCCCATTTATTATCTTTAGGCCGGATTTCCTTTCAACCCTATTGCATCTGCTACTTCCCGCATCCCCATTATTGTATCTTCAATGAGTTCTTCAAGCTCAACCCCCAGCATATCGGCGCCCTTTTGGATGATTGATCGGTTCACTCCGGCGGCAAAAGCAGGTGACTTCCACTTTTTCTTTACAGACTTGACTTTCATATCCATCACACTCTTCGAAGGGCGAACCATGGCGCCGGCAGCAACAAGTCCTGTTAATTCATCAATGGCATAAAGTGTCTTTTCCAGGGTGCTCTTGGGCTCTACATCCGAGCACATCCCCCATCCATGAGAGATGGCGGCGCGGATATATTCCTTTGGCCAGTTATGTTCCTCGAGGATCTCTCTTGTCTTGGTGCAGTGCTGATCGGGAAACTTCTCATAATCAAGATCATGAATAAGGCCAACAATCCCCCACTTTTTCTCATCTTCGCCGCGCTTTCTCGCAATATAGCGCATAACTCCTTCTACGGTATATGCATGTTTACGCAGGCTATCGCCCTTTGTATATTCATGAAGAATTTCTAACGCCTCCTCGCGGCTCGGTACCTTTTCCTCCATTGCCACTCCCCTTTCCAAACTTTTTCTAAAAGTATCACTTTTTTAAGAAAGAAGGCAAATTTTTAATGCACATCTCCAATACTTGCGCATTGCTGTTAATGTGATCTTTCAGATGGTTTGTTTAATGCAGTATCTTGGTTCCCAAATAACACAAGGAAGTCCCATCCAAAGAGGATATATCTTCCATTACAATCTGCGAGAGCCAATTTGCATATCCGATCCGTGTGTTTGCAAGGTCTATAACCGGGCCAAAGACCCTGCCGGAAAGGACCGTCTTGCCGGATATATATTCTCCTGTAATGGCATCTATTGTTGTAAGCGTTGATCTGTTAGTATCTATGCCGCCACATGGGACCTCTTCTTCCCATGCGGTAATATAAACCTTGGAGCCCATCACAATTGCTTGCGTGCAAGGGATACTTACAGCATAAGACCAGATCACTGAATCCTGTCTGACCCCTATTACAAACCCATCTGTAAGGGCTACTATATACAGCTGCTTTCCTGTATGAAATGAATGCAACCCTTTAATCCCTTCTCCTGAATTTGTAATAATCATCCTTATCAGTTCAAGATCCTGGCTAAAGATATAGATATCGCCTGAGGCCACTCCGACAAGGACGACGCCATAACAGGGATCATAGCTAATGGTTGTTACAGGATTCATCAGGGTAAACAACCCCTGCTCTCTACCTGTGGATATATCCAGTAAACTTATGTCTGTGCCCTTCGCTACATACACTGATGATTCTGATGTGTCCATGCACGAGCCCTTATATACCCATAATATGGACGGCTCTGTATCTATTCCATAGATAGCCCCTTTTGTGTTCGGGCCCACAACGATACTATTATTCCTTGCTACAATCTTTCCGCCAGGGCCTTTTATCGCCCATTTAAGTCTTTTATCAGGCAAACTAATCGCCATAATGTAATCCTGCGATGTAGAACAGTATAAGATATCGCCTTTTTGATACATTGAGTTTGCAATGCCCTTTATATAGTGTTTAGCACAAGGGCAGAGCTTTAAAGACTCACAGACGTCGTAATATATGGCATCCTCATACCCAAGCCACACAGGATCGAATCTGGCATTTCTATTGGTTAAAAACAATCCTGAGTCATCCTGCATAACCGGCATCTGGCATACAAATTTATCTTCAGGTAAGAATACGGATGCCCCAGGCATGTATTCTCCTCCACCTTTTTCTGCCACGTCTTTTAAAAACTCTGTCTTTGTGCCAGGCCCTGTCACATGAACCCTTATCCCTAGGCTGGATGCATATGCCGCTACATCATCCAGGCATTTGGACCCCATTCCCTTTATGTATCTGTCCATTGTATCATTATCCCTGTCAAAGTCCTGAATCTCTTCTGGAAGATTGCCATCACATATACTCTCTCCATCTGTAACAATGAGTATATGCTTGTCTGTAACGCACGTACCGGGAAATTCGTTTATCACAGCAAACAGCGCCTCTGCCAGCGGAGAGGAGGAATGTGCCGGATGTATATTATCGATAGTTGTATATAGTTCTTCTATCTCTTCAGTAAAGGGTAAGACAATGCCTCTGGATGTCGTAGCAATAGCTACATGTATCATGTCAAGTTCATCTATCAATCCGGTGACACCTGAATATACCTTTGTCCACCTGGGCATAGTGCTGTTAAAATATTTATTAAACGGGGCGGCAAAATATGAATTTCCATAGTCGCCTTTGAAATAGGTGCCTTCTGTCCTTTCTACCATTGTGCTTACTTCAAAATCGGTGGATACCTTGACGATCTCTCCTGCAAGACGTTTTAGATATGCACTATTTGTGTCAAAATCTTCCCTGCATGCCCAATTCATGCTCTCTGAGTCATCTATCAGTATGATAAGGTATGGCCTGCTACAGGATAGAGATGGCTTGCTGATGGTCTGATAGGGTTGCTCCCTTAACTTTACACGCCAGTATAAAGACCTTATACAAGGATTATCCCCCGTATCTTTCTGGCTTATTTGTGTGAGAAAATATTTATGATCCCATCCCTGTGGTGTATCCAGGGTCATATTCAGATATTGGGGCGATTCACCTGGATACGTGGCCTCGTGGATCTCTTTTGCGATTGTGTAATATGCGCCACTTGCCTTTGTCTTTGAGATTATCAGCGTGGCCACAGCCATGGCAGATGCCTGTATGACAAGGATAAAGACCATGGCATAGACAAGCACCCACCCTTTACTATTGGAGCCTGTACTCATAAAAGATTTCCTTTATTGTACCCCTCAAAGACGCCTTTAAATAGATCTCAAGGCCTTCCGGGTTGGTTTTGGCATCAAATCCTGTTATGGCCTCTGCCAGCAATTGCCCGTTTCTATAAAGCCCATCGGATTTAAGCTCGTAGTGTATGGCAGGTATGACCCTCTCCCCAATACCTGCAGCAACTTTAGATGTGAGGAGAAGCGTTGGATTCCCCCTCGAATACTGATGAGAGATCACATAAGGGCCGCTGTCTGTAATGATGCCAAGATCCGCCCAGAAATCAGGGATTGAATTATTGTCGATATCGATGGTGTCAAGCCCGAGATATGAACCTTCTGATTTAACTATTATCGAAAGGTAGGGAGGTGACATATCCGTATTCAGCTTCAGGCCGGAATGCCTGGAGGTATAGGGGAGCCCGGCAATAAATAACTGGTTTTTCTCTGTAGATATCTTCATATCCCGGGGCATAAGATAGGCACACTGCATAAGATCTAAATTTAACTTTAGGGCGCTATTTCTTATTGAGGCCATGCAAAAAGAGTCTTCTTTTGTCTGTGCAGATGTCTTCGCAGATACTAAATTAATGCTATAAAGCCCAAGTATAAGTATCGAAGAAATAGCCAGGGATATTAAGAGCTCTATTAATGTTGCACCTTTGTTCATTCAAAGACCAATCAATCTTTATTGTTGCAAAAAGCCCTCGATGAACTATCCTCTTACTTAAGATTAATGTGATTTTTGTTATAGTCAAGTGGGAGACGGCATTTAAATTATAAATACTCATTATCCACTATAGGTAAAAAAATGATAAAATCCCTTAAAAAACGACCACCCTCTTGACTTTGTTCAGTCAAAGATTATTTTATAAAGTATAGTGTTTATTTTTAAAAGGGATGCATGAGAACAAACCCTTTCTTCACCACATGAAAACAGCCCAACTTAGAAAAGATAGGGGCCGGTTGCCAGGTGCAGGTAGTTGATGAATACCAAAGGTAACTGCTCAGTAAGGCACCGAGTAAAAAGCTGGAATAAACACCAGCTGATATTATAAAATAAGGGCTGTTATTGAAAATGCAATATATTAAAAAATACGGGGATTTCCGTGTGGTAATTGTTAGACCAATCTACTGACAAAGGAGAACTCTCATGAAACTCCAAGATTTCATTAAAGATGCCATCGTAGAAATCATGCAAGGCATGAATGCCGCCGATGTTAAGCTAAAAGAATCCGGGGTAGGCAGTATCTACAAGAATAAATTCGAAAAGACCATGGCCCAGACACTCGTGAACCTTCGGATAGTCAAAGGCAACGACGAAAAGCCCATTCTCGTCGTTGGGTTTGATGTCGCTGTCGCCGTTCAAGAGCAAACTGACCAGTCTGGCAAAGTCAATGCCGGGGTAAGCGCGCCGTTTCTTTCTGTCATCGGTTTGAAAGCAGGCATTGAAGGACAATCAGGCCAAACTCAGACAAGCAGCAATTCTCATAGAATCACGTTCTCCGTTCCAGTATCGTTCGAAGTTTCCACCTGATGGTCTAACAAACGCATTCACTCTGCCCGCCATTTCGCTGCGCTTCATGGCGCCAGGTGATGCGCGGTATTGGGAGTCAGGACTATGAAGCTCTTTGAAAAACTATTCGGAAAGAAAAAGGAAATGTCGCCCACTCAGCGCGTGCGAGGCATCATGCAGCATTTTGTCGAGGCCAGTCACGTCGGGATGGATGCCTCCCGCCTCCAAACACCTGAACATGGCCAGACGTACCTGACATACATGTTTGGTGCTGTTGACATGCTCTGTCAGATGCATCAGCTTGACGACGCGAAGACCGTTGGCCTTTTTCAAGGTCTCCTGGAAAATCTACTTGGCGACTATTCGCCAGAGGAAGCGAAGCAACTCACCCAAGTAGTGCTCCGTGCGTCAAGCACCCCCGACGGTCAACGAATTATGACAGAGGGGGGAGAGTCCATCAGGATGTGGATTAGCGGAGCGACACTCGCTCCTCATCGACTACAAGAGCTGCTGTCAGAGATTGATGCCTGACAGACATATGTGGGAGAGTACTCCCAACAAGACGGTTGGACGGTACCATCAACCGCAGCGTTGGGTGGAATGAATTTAACTTCAAAAGGAGGTGTAAAATGGTAATAGCAAAATTGATATTGAATAAATGCATACAAGACTCGCAAGAATATGGTAGTAATGATGAGTTTATGGTTTCTCGTGTTTTCTTTGATCTCAAAATTGGTGATAAATTATTTCAGAATCTTTATGTAGATATTAAGCAAATCGTTGGTAGTAATTACGAATCTTACCCATTGGAAATTGGACCACCTAATAATTATAGCGGCCCACTTAATTATTCAGAATTTCGTGATGCAATTGAAAAATATTATAGAGGTCTAGTTGGAAAGCAAGGCTCTGGCATTCATATCGCAGGTGCTGGTAATATACGAATGCAAAATAATACATTTATTAAACAGCAAGTTTATGAGTTTAATATTGAGGATGATAAAGGAGGCTGGTAACCACCCAATCGGGTAGCCGGGGGTTTTTCTCCCCCAGCCCCCACAACACCCCGCATGCGGGTCCGCACGGGGCGTTTCACAGGAGGCAAGAGGGGTCAAGTCTACGTTTGACTTATGTCGTTGGTTCTAATGTATAAAGATATAATAAGATCAACCGAGTTCGCCTAACCCACAATGGATTGAGACGACTTGAAAGGACGTTTCAATCCATTGTTCAAGAAGCCCGTATTCAGGGACAAATCTTATATAGGGTATTGCTTAGAGGTTGGGAGATATGAGTGGGTCGGATTTAGGCTAATTTTACAATCTCTGTCTGTAAATCACCTTAAACATGTCTGATATGAAACACACTCGGCCCTAAAAGATCAGGGGGAAAACGGACGGAAAACGGGTCAGGTCTACGGTTGACCTTTGTTAGACAATCGTAAATATTCAAACGTAGGCTTGACCCGTTAGTTTCTTATTGTAGAGAATAAACTCTGACTCCAATTTCACAAAATTTCCTTGACACAAAGTTATGCAGAGGCCTATTGTGTTCTCAAGTGTTTTAAATAAATATTCGATATAGGGAGATAGGTGGGATGGGATCTATGGATAAGAAGGAATTCAATCAGCTGATTGATAAAAATTTTCCCGAGACCAAACCCATAACAGAATCTACCCGCAAACTGACAGTGAAGGAGTCAAGCCGCTTCAGGGGGGCTGTCCGCCTTTCTCTGGGTATGTTTTGGACTGATGAAAAATATAAAAAGCATCGCAAGAAAATCTTAAGAACACCCCTTCCTTAGAAAGGTTCCTTCCATCAAAAAATATTGATTTTCGATGCATGGGTTGTTATGAATATAAAGGCCGTTTTGGTATCAATCTGTAAGATTCATGAAGCAACTAAGGGTCTAACAATATTAAGTGAAGAGTTTGACAGTGAGTTTCTCTCCTTTCTCCAGCCTAGAAATGAATTGATGAATGCATATCAACATATAATCCGTGCGGTAAGTAATAAGATTGGGCTTCGAGAAGAAAAAAACAATGACGTTGAAGATTATACCATTACAAATTTGGGAAAGGCACTCTCTCATGAATACCGCGCATTTTTTGATACAGCTGATTATTTGTCAATATCTCTTCGTAAAAAAATCACAGAAGAGCTTAGGCCTTTCTCGAGTGACACTATAAAAACAGTCCTTGTTGATTATTATTCAACATACCGTCCAAGGATCGATAGAATAACCAAAGAGATCGCCAACTTAAGAGAATCAAAGGATATTGGAAAGACAGATGAATTACTGCCTTCTGTAGAAAGATATAATGCTGAACTTCATAAATTGTTAGATATTCATTCGTGTATTATCAATGCTGTACCAACGTTGATGGAGCTTGAAAAAAAGCAGGCATCAAAAGATAAAAAGGGGTTTTACATAAAATTTGGCCTTGTAATAATAACTGCTCTGGCAACGGGTTTTGTTTCATGGTTGGTAGCAGTCTTTACTCACTAGTTGTAGAAAAAATTGGGGTCAGGGGTCAGAGTAGATTTTTGATTTTAAGATGAAGGTGGGGAATGTAGCGGAAAATTTAGTTTGAGAAAAAGAGGGAAAATGGCTTGATAAAAAATACCCCTCTACGCTGGTTAAATTTTATATTAATTTTGCCTCCAGGTAACTGCAAAAAAACGTCATTTTTGCGGTTTTTTATTTTTGCACTTACCTAGAGGAAAAAAACAACCTGGGTTAATTAGATCAGCCAACCGTCCAAAATTCATAGACCCGTATCGGTACAGGAAAAGCACGCACCCGGTACGGTATTAGTACGTATGGATCCGGGCTTTTTCAGGGTTCTGTCGCCTACCCCCCTGTCTGATAAAAAACATTGGTGATAGACATATATTTTTGATATTGGTATTATTTTTTTAATGATAGCCGATATTAGGAGAGAATATGAGAAATAGAGGCAATGCAGGCATTATAGTCCTCCTTGTGATACTAATAGGCGTAATATTTTTCTTGAGTGTCCCTATAGGCGGCCCAATAGGTCTTCTAAGGGAGGCCACTGTTTCTTTCATATTTAGAAAGCCACCAAGATTTATCTCTATTGAAGTCACTATAAATGAGCACCCAAAGATATTTAAGGCAGGAGAGAATATAAAGATAAAAGGGGATGAAACCATAGTAATCACAAAGGTGAACGCAAATACCTTCTTTGATTCGTATATGAGTGCAGACGTAGAGGGGTTTGGCAAACCCAATGACGTAGGTGAACTTTTGGATGTATCAGAAATAAGAAAACAGCTTATAAATGTAGGCGTGAAATCTATCCCTGTAAATATATACTATATTGACCATAAGATAGCAAAGGTACCTCTGGAGTTTGAGATAACAGAAGAAGATTTTGTTCGCAGGATAGCAAAGGCTAAGGATATAGATGAAAAGATAGCGATTGTAAGAAATGCCCACACAAATTTTCCTGAAAACACCTATTTTTTAGATGAACTTGATAAACTTTTATCAGAAAAAGGTGATTTTGCATCCCTTGTGGGCATTTATAAAAAAGTTGTCGAATCAAACCCTGATGATGTCTCCTCGCTTGCAAGGTTATCCAGATATTATATAAAGCTTGGCCTGCTTGAAGAGGCATTTGCCGCATGCCAGGAGATAGTAAAAAAGAAAAGGGAAACTGCAAATACATATAAACGCATGGCCTATATCGCGGGCAGGCTTTCTGACATGAAAGGTCGTATAGGGTATTTGGAAAAGGCATTAACCCTTGCCAGAGGTAATGAGTCTATTATCTTAGATCTGGGCAGGACATATGAAGATACCGGGCAAAAGGCCAAGGCCTTGGACCTCTACAGGTCGATAGCCGGCACAACCCAAAAAAAGGAGATACTCATCACAGTTATTGAGGATGAATTAAAAAATCGTCATTACAAACAAGCATCTGCCATCTTAAAGCGTTATGTAAATCTGTTCCCGGATGATAAAAATGCCTTTGCACAGCTAGGGATGTGCATGGGCAGATTAGGGGATATCAAATCACAGATACTATACTACAAAAAGGCTGCTTTACTGTCTCCTAATGATCCTGTTCTTTTATATAATCTGGCATCATCTTATGACAAGGCCGGCAGGAAAAAAGATGCCTTGAACACATATATTAAGGTGCTGAAGGTAAAACCAAAGGATAAGGATGCGCTAGGCAGGGCAGCGTCCTTATCTCTTAAGCTAAAGCGCTACAAAGAAGCCTACAGGTTTTACGAATCGCTTGTGGGTATCTCAGGTGAGCTCAGCGATATGAAAGGTCTTGTTGCCTCTGCTGTAGGCATGCGCAGTCCGGATAAGACAATCGATGCCTGCAAGAAATATCTTGAAAAGAAGAAAGACTATGAAGTGGCGCTTAGTATGGCGTATGCCTATGAGACAAGGGCATCCTATAAAGGTAAGAGTAAAGAGGCAAGGATTGATGACCTGAATGCTTCATTAAAGGCATATAGGCTTGCTTTGGAGCTAAACTCCAAATCAAAAGAAGCACAATTAAAGATTCCGGAATTAAAGATAGAAATACTTAAGGCAAAAAAAGGGCTGTGAGTTGGCATGCAAAGATTTGCCATTGGCGATATACATGGATGCCTAGATAAACTCGAGGACCTTCTGGCCAAGATTAGCGCCACTTCCGATGATATCCTTATATTTTTGGGCGATTATATTGACCGGGGAAATGCATCCAAAGAGGTTATAGATCTGCTGATAGAGGTTGCATCAGAAACAAGATGTGTGTTTTTAAGGGGCAACCATGAAGACATGCTCCTGGAGTTTATTGAGTACGGTACAAACAGCCCCATGTTTTTCTCCAATGGGGGGGACATGACTATAGAATCGTATACAAAGGGGAGGCCTGATCAGAATATTGCTGATGCCCTGCCTGAGGCACATAAAAAATTCTTTGCTGATCTTAAGTGGTCATATGAAGATGACGACTATATATATGTGCATGCAGGTATAAGACCTGGTATCCCTCTAAACTTACAGGAACATAGTGATCTTATATGGATAAGGGATGAGTTTGTATCTTCTCCTACAGGGTTGAATAAAAAGGTGATATTCGGGCATACCTCATTTACTGTGCCGCTTGTAAAACCAGATAAGATAGGTATTGACACAGGGGCCGGATACGGGAGGGCACTTACAGCAGTGAAGCTGCCTGAACTTGAGTTTCTCCAGTCTTTTGTATGAAGACAGTGAACAGTGAAGAGTAAATAGTGAATAGTAACAGAAAGAAAGACGATAAAGATAGTCGAGAAAATAATAGATTAAAGACGAAAGATAGAAGAAAAAATAGTTTTATGGGAAATGTAGGGGCCTTTTGCCCTCATCGGCCCGCCAAAGGGAAATATGCCCTGCTTTGTGATACGTTCATTTTCATCCCGGGTTGTGTCCGGAAAGGGCATGCAGGTTTATATAAATGAGGTTAAGTGTCTTGTCATGCGATTAGCTTTTGGTCTATATATCTTTTATGGAAATCCAAAAGGACTATTATAGTATATTAAATGTCTCAAGAAAGGCCACTTCGGAAGAAATTAAAAGGGCGTATAGAAGACTTGCATTGAAATTTCACCCGGACAGAAACACAGAAGACCCGGATGCAGAAGGACACTTCAAAGAGGTCACAGAAGCATACGGGGTCCTTATTGATCCTGCTAAGAGGCGCATCTATAATTTTGATAATGTCTCCAAATTTGATCAAAAAAGCGTATTCAATGACATATTCTCCAATTCCAACTATAGGGATGTATTTAGCGACCTACCCATAAAAAGTGAATGGATCGAGAAGTTTTTTAACATAGGGAAGGTCATTATATATGAAGCTATGATTTATGGTGGAAGACCCAGAGATATATTACGACGTAGTATACTAAGGATAGCCATCCACGGGGCAAGTAAGATCTTTCATAATGTTATGGATATCCATCACAATATAACAATCACACCAAATACTGCTTTAAGGGGCGGAAACATTACGGTAGAATACAAACCAGGCTTTTCTCTCAAAAGGATAACGGTAGGTATCCCTCCTCACATTAAAAATGGTACGATTTTGCGGCTTTCAAACATGGGCAGAAAGAATCCTGCGGGTAGGACCGGAGATCTTTATCTTCATGTTGAAATCATCTCGTCATAGACTACAATCTGATTTTTCCCATGCGTTTTACCCCAATACATGGCCTTATCAGACAGTGCTATTAACTCCTTGTAATCTGTAGTGTCTTTGGGAAGGCTTGTAAGGCCAATAGTCACGCTAACGCCAAGAGAAACCTTTACTGCCTCAAGTATCCTTTTTGTAACCACTTCAGCCTCTTCAAGTGAGGTTTCAGGGAATATTATTACAAATTCTTCCCCACCATACCTCACTAACACATCGCAATTCCTTGTATTATGACGGAAGATATGTGCGAGACGAACGAGTAATTCATTTCCTTTTTCATGTCCTTTTGAGTCATTGTACCCCTTGAAATTATCTATATCAACCATGGCAATAGTTAGTGGGTGAGAATATCTTAAGTGTCTTTCTACCTCCTTCTTTAAAGAAGCGGTGAGATGACGAAAATTATACAGTCCGGTAAGTCCATCCAAATGGGACAACTGCTTATAGTAGGATGCAAGTTCCGCCTCTTCCCTCAATCTTGCATCTTCAATGATCCTGTTTATGGTCATATGAAGATGATCTAACATAATAGGTTTTGTAATAAAATCTGCAGCCCCTAACTTTATGCATTCTACAGCATCTTTTATAGTCCCAAAACCTGTGATCATTAGAATCTCTGTGTCAGGTTTTATTCGCTTGATTTCTTTGAGCACCTCAGTGCCACTCATATCCGGCATATACAGGTCTATAATTACTATATTATATATATCCTTTTTAAAGAGCTCTAATGCGATTCCCCCTCTTGCCGCAGTAGACACATTAAAACCTTTTTGGTCTAAGTAATCATATATAAGGCTTGTTATATCTTTATCATCATCAACAACAAGTACCTTTATGTTCGTGGGTATTATAGTATTAGCTGCCATAAGGTAATATATCCCCCCTATATGACTTTATTCGCCTCATACTTTTCGTTCTGTCTCCTGAAGATTTGCAATCATTCACTGCGTTCATATATCACTATTAACGGTAAGAGAGAAGATTTACATAAGAGTAAAAATATTGGACAGGCAGGTTTATATGAAAAAGATATTTATATGGTTTTGTTGGTTGGATTGGTTTTATTAGTTTGATTGGTTTAAATGAAGGGAACAGTGTTATTTATATGAAAACAGGTACAAAGCCTTGTAGGGGCCGATGTCCTCATCGGCCCGTTTAAGGGAACGGGCTCTACTTTGTGATACGTTTATTTTCATCTTTCGTTGTGAGCGCAGAGCGCTCATGCACGTTTATATGAAAAAGGAGCCAGGAGTCAGAAGTCAGGAGCCAGGAGTCAGAAGTCAGAAGTCAGGATACACGTAATAATCCAATCGGAGGCATTCCGGCTTCTGGCTCCTGGATTCTGGATATTTTCTCATCCTTCGTTGTGGCCAGAAGGACATGATGGTTTGTAATATTGATTCTCCTGCAGAAACCCCATTTCCAGAGTTTACATATCCAGGCCATCAGACCATGCTCTTTGCCAAATTAGGTGGATAGGTCATTGTTTTGAGCAGAGATTGCCATAACTTAGCAAGATATGA
>Ga0210003_1001227_pt1 | contig 22752 bp, 18 predicted proteins | sample LantaG_FD_182804 | JGI IMG/M metagenome (GOLD analysis project Ga0210003, IMG submission 182804) | Deep subsurface microbial communities from Baltic Sea to uncover new lineages of life (NeLLi) - Landsort_02402 metaG (SPAdes) (version 2) | ecosystem: Environmental > Aquatic > Marine > Oceanic >... | reverse complement strand
CGCTCAAAAAAAACCAGAAACGACCTCTACAGTTTTTAGAGGATGCCATCATAGCTTTTTATCGAAAGCAGCCTCCACCCTCAATCGCTCCATCTCTAGGCATTTAAGCCTATAGGTGAACATTTACCACATTAGCTTCTCAGATTCTCCAATGGAATGAAGCTACATTAAGGCCGGTACAGAATGAACTATATCAAGCTGTACAAATGCAGTTAGAAAGTACTGAAAATTTCCCCACCCATTATCAACGGCTTTTTCATTTTGCTTCTGAGCACTTTGATAATCAAGAAAAAGATTTCATTATTAAATTTGCTTTAGATGCTCTAAATTTAAAGGATGAAACTATTATCAGTATCCTAGAAGAGAATGAATTGCATCTTTTAGAAAAAGTTTTTCAATCTTCGAAAGAGGGTTCGGGAAATCTTGATTGTTTTATGAAGTCCACAGATCCAATACTTGCTAAACTTGCATTCCAGCTCAAATCACTATTAAAGCCTGCGGATTTACAGGCAATATTAGAATCTGAATTGTCTCCAGAAGAAAAAAAAGCGATTCTTGAAAAATGCATGGCTATTTCCATGCATCTTGGAAAGCAGGCTCAAAAGCTATTGCAATCAACCTTTGAAAAGGAAGATATTGCGAATCTCGAGGAAGCATTTGACGATATTTTAAGGACTGGATTAGCTAATTTTTTCCAAAGCGCTTATGACGAAGAAGCAATCTGCAGAGGGGCAGGAAATCATCGAGGAGATCTTGTTTTTTATAATCATCTAATGGCTTCTATTTTTCCTCTACTTATCGGTCAAGGCCAAGTGATCAATATTACAATGGCGCGCTTTATTGAAGCTTCTCTTTTTGGATTAGAAGACTCTTCAAAAGATGATGTTCCGCACTGGTTAGTAGAAGAGCAGTTACGCAGTCTACTACAACGGGTCCAAGATTCTGCAGAACTTCGCAGCATTCTGAATGGGATTGAATGCAACCTTGATCCACAGTCTCCTGGTTTAGAAGCGGTTCGCCTGCAATTTGGATTGCCCCCTGATAGAGAAGTTAATGTGACCCAAGCTCAGCTCGCAACATTAATGGCAATAGGACTGAATATGCGTCAGGGAAATACACCCACTTGCAATGCTGACGCTAGTATTATGAGATTAGAACCTGAAGAAATGGCTGGAGCAGTTTCAAGTTTTCTTCGACATGGTGTGATGAAATGTGTACAAGTCGATGAGGAAGAGGGTCTTTATCCTTTTAATCATTCACATATGATCCCTGCAGGGAATAATGTGCCATTACATCATGAAAACCTCTCTTATCGGGTAAATGTTAATGGAGATCTCGAATGTGGAAATGATACTGTGCCTTTATGGGAAATGCCAGCTGTTCGTGCAGCTTGTAATGCTCTTGGAATAACAAATGCGGAAGAAAGTATAAAAGATGTTTTGAAGAGAATGGAATTTTCTGATACATCCTTTCAAGAACTTCAAATCATGGAGTTTTTGCAAGAGCTATCAAGTCAAGTTGAAAAAATAGATTCTACCTATCTATCTGCTTTTGAAAGGGCATATTCAGCTTTTCATGCCATTGAAGAAAATTTGGCTATACGATTAGTTCAAGGAGCAACTTTAGTCCAAAATACCTTCTCGAATGTTCTCATGCTCGAATCTTTTTACAATATGATTTTCGATCATTTTGATCAGACAACCCGTTTAAATGAAACAAAATTTATTGAAGTTTTTAACGGGCAGGTAAAGTTTATTTTCAGATCACAAGAACATCTAGGATACAGGTTTGGGGGATTTGTGCCTTATCTAGTACACACTAATGAAAATGGCAATTATCGATTGGAGAGATTACAAAAAGGATCAAAAGGGTGGATTGTCGTAAAGGAAAAATTAGAAGAGGCTATCCCAGAAAAAGATCGTTCCAAATGGACGCAAAATGCATTGCTGAAACTTGAAGAATTCTCTAATGGGGATCAAGAGGAAATCTGCGGAGGCCCTAAATCTCTGTCAGGAGTAGGTTGGGTTTTTCAAAATTTGGATTTGGATCAATTTCGTCTGAAAGGATCTAAGCCTTTTGGTCGTCTTCTTGATAAACTTCGGAATCTAGAAGGGCAGAGACTAAAAGAAAATCCATTTAAAAGATATAAGATGAATTCTATTTCGCTTACATCCGATCATGATCTTAACTGGCTTCCTGGTCATCCGACAATACAAGGTTTGATCGATACTTTTAGACCTGGAGAAGATGAAAATATGCAATCTGTAATAGAAAGAGAACTTATAAATCCTGGAAATGAAATGAGAGAAAAAGAGCTATCTGAAGATGAATTAGATCGACTTTTTGCAATTCTCGATGATCTCAAACAAGAATATTTTCCTAATTGGTCTTCAGAACAAATAAGTGCGTTTAAAGAACAAATCGATAATGTGAAGAATATGAATATTTATAGTTTTCTAAGAATATTGGAGTTAAGTTCCTTTAAGGATGTAATTGAGAATGAGAAAAAATTCTATATTCGATTCGATTGGCTCATTAGTAATGCTTTTAATCCAGAAGGCAAATCGATTGTCTTAGCTGATACAAATTGGCATGATGAAACTGGCAGCCCGGTAATAATTTCAGTTAGGCATAATATTAGAACAAATCTCCCCGAAATCTGGGTCACAGATGAATTTGGAAAGATAATTGTGGCAGCAACTGACTTTTTTCGAGATCAATATTTTTCTGTCTAATACCCTGACATCGACGGCTCCGTGATCATCAATGATCACTCCCAAGTCGAGTCCCTCGGCCAGCTCTACGAAGTAGAAATCACAGACGTAATGGACTATGACCTCTCGGCACAGTCCTGAGGCCCATTGCGCCGAAGTCCAAAGCTTCTAAGCTTGCGCTCATTTCTTAGCTTGCCATTTGCTAAAATGTTTTTTACAATCGCGAAAAAACAAAGGGGAGAAAATGGCATCATATAGCGATATCCAGCAGATTATTGGGGAAAAAGCAGAGTTCTTACTTGGGCATCAGTGTAAAACGGTCAGCAAGGACCGCTTGCATGTGCCAGGCCCAGATTGGATAGATCGGATTTTTTCTCCTTCGGATCGCAATATCCGTGTTCTGCGTAGTCTCCAAACGATGTTGGGCCATGGAAGACTGGGGGGAACGGGGTATCTCTCGATTTTGCCAGTTGATCAGGGGATTGAGCATACGGCCGGAGCCTCTTTTGCGAAGAATCCTGACTATTTTGACCCAGAAAACATCATTAAGCTCGCCATTGAGGGGGGCTGCAATGCAGTTGCTACCACTTTGGGCGTACTGGGTATGTGTGCGCGCAAATACGCGCATAAAATTCCGTTTTTATTGAAGTTCAATCACAATGAGCTTTTGCGCTATCCCAACATTCACGATCAGATCATGTTCGGGTCGATAAAACAGGCTTATGAGATGGGCTGTGTGGCTGTGGGGGCGACGATTTACTTTGGATCTGCAGAGAGCCGCAAACAAATTGTTGAGGTAAGTAGAGCTTTTGAAATGGCCCATGAGCTGGGGATGACAACGGTTCTATGGTGTTACTTGCGCAATAACGATTTTAAAACGGCGAAAACGGATTACCATGTGGCAGCCGATCTGACGGGACAGGGGAACCACTTAGGAGCGACGATCCAGGCCGATATTGTGAAGCAAAAGCTTCCTGAAAATAATGGGGGCTTTAAGGCTCTTAACTTTGGGAAAGAGACGGAGAAGATGTATACGGAGCTCTCTTCAGATCACCCCATTGATTTGACTAGGTACCAGGTGATCAATGATTACATGGGGCGTGTGGGTTTGATCAATTCAGGAGGTCCTTCGGGAGAGAATGATCTCCAGCAGGCGGTTGAAACAGCCGTGATCAATAAACGAGCTGGGGGCATGGGGTTGATTTCAGGTCGCAAGGCTTTCCAAAAGCCTTTGAAAGACGGTGTGAAGCTACTCAATGCTATCCAAGACGTCTACTTATGCAACGACGTGACTTTAGCGTAATTCTTCAAGAAGAAGCCAATGAGGGCTTTTTCGAGTGCTTTCCCACTTAAGGTCGTTGAAATGGGTATTTCTAGAACAAAATCTTCGGGGAGGTTCTTCGCCTCCTTGAATACTTTCTTTAAGGTCTCAGGACCAAGACCCAGCACAATGCTTAAGTGATTGCGGGTGAAGTCTATTTCACCTCTGGTCAAAACGTGTAGCTTTTCATTGATGTCTATCTTCATATCTTCAAATGCAATCACGCTGTTTTGTACTGTAGCATCGATTGGAGAGAATGCGAGATTGAGCGTTTTTTTTCTCATTTTTTTGATGAACCGAAAGTTGCTCTGTGTTTGCATTTGAGCACCTAGCACCTGGATGCTTAAGGGGCTTTCTTTGTAGCGCAAGCAGTGGACTAGCCCTTCTTTGAGGGCGATCTCATCTGCAAAAAGGGTGAATCCATTGAGGGTGTTTTCCCAACGGACATTTAGGCATTTTTGGGTTGAGAGCCAGCTGAGTGAAATTTTCTCAATTTTTACTTTCCCGCCTAATTGGCTAGAAAGTCTGGTTTCTACTTGTTTTTTCGCCCAAGAAGAGGAAGCAAAGTGGGGAAGAAAAAAGGTAGCAGCCCCAAAAAAGAGGAGAGTGAGTAGTACTTTACGCATGTTTTGCAAACCTCTGGTAGCGAAAAATCCCTGCAATGGTTTTCGCATCATTGATTTCACCAGAATCGATCATGGAAAGAGCTTTTTCTAGCGGTACTTCCACGGTATCAATTCCTTCTTGAGGATCACTTGGCAGTGGGCTCTCAGTAAGCTTTTTCGCGATAAAAAGATGTATGTATTCAGTGCAAAAGCCAGGGGTTGAATAGAGTCCTCCAAAGGGGAGAATCTCTTTGGCTTTAAAGCCTGTTTCCTCTTGCAGCTCTCTTTGTGCGCAGTCGATTAGAGCTTCATCCTTCTCAAGGGTTCCTGCAGGGAGCTCGAAGATGATTTTTTGGATGGCTCTTCGCCACTGGCGGATCAGTAGTAAGTGGCCAGAAGATGTGATGGGAATGAGGGCTACTGCTCCTAAGGCTTCAATGATGTCCCAGACATGGGGAGGTTGGGAATCAAATTGGAGGTGATCTCGTCTTAAGGTAAAGATTTTCCCCTTGTGGATCTCTTTAGTCTCTATCGTAGCAGAGCTCTCTAGCTCTTTTTGCTTTAGGGAATTATCCAACTTTAGTAACTCCCTAAGTTGATCGTATAGACTTTGATTTGTTCTTTGCGTCCAGGGAGGGTCATGGACCCGAGGTCTTTGAAATTAAATTTGTCTTTTGCCCCAAGATAGGTCGTTTCACTTATAAGAATGGGCGCCTTAAGTACTTTTGTTGCTTGCTCGAGCCTTGAGGCCACATTGACCGCATCTCCAATGGCTGTATATTCAATTCGTTTTTCTGAGCCGATGTTCCCTAAGACTGCATCTCCAGTATGGATGCCAATCCCCATTAGGATGCGGGGTTTGTTTTCTTTCTCCCATTTTGCTGAGAGTTTCTCGAGCTCTTTTTGCATGGCGATGGCAGCGCGGATCGCATGTTCTTCTTGTTGATCATCATCAAGTGGCGCGCCAAACTCTGCCATGATACCATCACCTATGAATTTATCTAGAGTGCCAGAGTGGCTGAAAATAGCCTCAATCATCACTTCGAAGTATTCATTGAGGAGATGGACAACTTCTTCAGGGGGAAGGTTCTCTGCAAGCTGGGTAAATTGTCTGATGTCTGAGAAGAGGATGGTGACTTTGCGTCTCTCTCCTTCGAGTTTTAATGGGGTCTCTGAGTTGAGGATTTTTTCCATGACGTGGGTGGAAACATAGCGGGCAAAACTCATTTTGAGCCGTTCTCTTTCTCGCAGACCCTTGCTCATATCGTTGATTCGATGGGAGAGAAGACCAAACTCGTCGTCTGTTTCAATGGTAGATTTTGCCTCTAGATTGCCCTCTCCAATTTCTTTTACTACACCACATATGTGGTCGAGTGATAGGGTCACTTTCTTTGAGAGGAAATAAGCTATGACAATCGATAGAACTAAAGAGGCCAATAGTCCCCAGATGGCATATCTGAGCAGTTGCTGAGATCGCACATGAACGTCTTTGGCATTCATGTCCACGCCGAGGGTAGCGATGATTTTTCCATCGGCATCTTTGATCGGTGCATAGGCACTGAGCCAAAGCCCCCACTGATCAGCTACAAAATGATTATCTACGTAGGGAAAATTTCTGTGTTCAAGGATTTGGGGAAGGTCGCTGTCTTTGTATGGTGTAGCCGGGGTTTCTGGACTGATTGCTGCATCCACTCCATATAACATTTCTTGATCATTCTTAGGGTTGATGTAAAGGGTATAGATATCAGAAATATAGATGTCATTGCGCCTATTGGCTGCAGTGATTTTTTGTAATTCTATGCGTAGGGTATCGTATTCTGGAGATCCCATTTTGGATAAATTGGCTTTTTGCACTAGCTCGGGATTGAGTTGGACAGCAGCGGTGGAGGCGACAGATAGTGACCGGCTCTGGAGCATTTTAAAAATGAGTTTTTCTGTTTCAACAGAAAAAATCACAAGTCCTAAAATGATACTGGCAGTGGCAACGGCCACCAGAGCAATATAGAGTTTGGTTCGGTATTTCATCTCATTTTCAAGATAAGCGACAAGTTGAATTTATTCAACTGTGACTGATTTGGCCAAGTTGCGGGGTTGATCGATGTCTGTGCCTCTTTCCTTGGCGATATAGTAGGCAAGTAGCTGAGTGCAGACGGAATAGGGAATAGGAGACAACGAATCGGGTGTAGGGGGTAGCCACAGAACATCGTCGGCGATTTCAGCGATTTCTTTTGCGTGGGTGGGCGCTAAGGCCAGGATTTTACCGCCTCTTGCTTTGACCTCCATCAAATTGCTGAGCATCTTTTCATAGGTGATGCTATTGCCACACAGGCCAATAACAAGGCAACTCGGGTCGACAAGGGCAATCGGGCCGTGCTTTAACTCTCCAGCGGGGTAGGCAAACGCATTTTGATAGCTAATTTCTTTGAGTTTGAGGGCGGCTTCCATGCAGGTAGGAAACATGTATTGTCTACCAATAAAGAAAAAAGAGTTAAGTGCTGAGTATTTTTGTGCCAAATGGATCAATGTCTCTTCTTGCTCTAAGACCTGTTCCACAACTCTTGGAAGAGTCAGGATATCTTGCAGATTCTTAGCATCAGAGAGTTTTAAGGCAAGTAAAGAGAGGACGGCGAGCTGGCAATTGAAGGCTTTAGTAGAGCAGACGCTGATTTCTGGGCCCGCTCTTAAGGGAATGTAATAATCTGCTTCTCGAGTGAGAGTAGATCCGAGTACATTGCAGATGGCAAGAACCTTTGCACCTTGTTTCTTTGCCAGGCAAACTGCTGCAATCGTATCAAAGGTTTCTCCTGACTGCGAAAGGGCAATTACTAGAGTGTTGGGAGCTAGGGTTGCTTTTCTGTAGCGAAATTCCGAGGCGATTTCTGCGCGGGCAGAAAGGCCAGTTTTTTCCTCAAATTGCAGAGCTGCAATGCAGCCAGCATGCCAGGAGGTTCCACAGCCTAAAAGAAGAATATTTGAAAACTCTCCTTCCTCTGGATGAAACTCGTCAAAATCACAGTCACCAGTTTCCTCAATAAATCGATTGTGAATGGAGCTTCTGATGGCGGAGGGTTGCTCGAAAATTTCTTTTAGCATGAAGTGAGCATAATCTCCCTTATCGATCACAAATTCGGGGAGATCGATTTTTTGAGGGGTAGCGTCCACTGAGCGGGATTGCTCATCAAAAATTTTAACAGAGCGATTAGAGATGACGGCAATTTCATGATTTTTTAGATAAAAAAGGTCGAGATCTTGTCTTTGAAACGCATAGATATCAGATGAAATAAATCCCTCTTCGCCCAGCTTATCTAAGCCAATGACCAGGGGGTTTTCTAGGCGTGTGGCAACTATTTGATCCGGGTGGTCTTGATGGATAATTGCTAAGGCCCAAAATCCCTTCATTAAAGGGAGGGATTTTCTAACGGCTTGCAGCAGATCTCCCTCATAGTGCATGGCGATCAGTTGAGCGATGACTTCCGAGTCGGTATTTGAAGCAAAAACGACGCCCTTGTCTTCTAACCAGGCTCGAAGTTTACTGTGGTTTTCCAGAATACCGTTGTGGACTATAGCAAGTGAATGGTTTTGATCTAGGTGGGGATGGGCATTCAAAGAGGTGGGAGCCCCGTGAGTGGCCCATCGTGTATGGCCAATTGTCGCAGTAAAGTTTGTGGAATGGCCAGAAAGGGAATTTTCTAAGGCGAGAATCTTGCCCTTTTCTTTGAAACACGAGAGTTTGCCCTCTGAAGTACCTGCAATACCAGCAGAGTCATATCCGCGATATTCTAAGAATTTCAAACCCTTTAGACATTTTTCAATAGAATCGGGCTTTCCGATGTGTCCAAAAATTCCGCACATGGCTTTGAGTTTAGCAAACTCTAGATTCACAGACAAGCGTCATAAAGAGAGGAAATTCTTTTCTAGCTCGATTTTCCATACGTGCTTTGCCCCCTGTGCTTTTCTTATCAGACGCCCACTCTTCAATTTTGCCGATTACAAAACCTGCATCGAAGAGCATATGGGTAAAATCAGAGAGACTATGGTGGAAAGACCAGGTCTGCTCTTGTTTTTTCCCAGGGTCCATCTGGCCAGGGTGCATCTGGATGGGGATCTTTTGCGTTGATAGATAGCTATCCATTCGTCTGTATTGGAGTTTTTTCTTCTCATCAATGCCCCAGTGAGACTGGCGAGGGATTCGAAAACAGGGGTGGTTAAGCACAAGAAAAAGGGAGCCACTTTTAGCTAAATGGGCCTTAGCATTTTTTAAAACGGAGAGGGGGTCTTCGATATTTTGAAGAGCTAGAATGATGGTGGCATGAGTGAACTCATTCTTAGGCATAGGAATGGGTTTGGTCGCATCTTGTGCTAAAAAAGAATGCAGGGGATTCGTGCATCTTTTTTTAGCGGCCTCGATGAGCGATTTTGCAATATCGACTCCTGTATATTTGATTTGTTTAGGGATAACCCTCGACAAAATTCCCTGTCCGCAAGCTAGATCTAGAAGCTGATCTCCCTTTTTTAGATCCATAAGCTCTATGAGCTTTGGGAGTATAACGTGTTCATGGTAATAGTGCCCTTTTTGCCCGACCGTATCGTCGTACCAGCTAGCTGAGGATTCCCAAGAAGTTTTTGATTGTTTTGCCATAGGCAACCCATTATATAGGAAAGTAAGGTTTTGGATGAGTAAAAATGATCTACAGCGCCATGTTGGCGATTTTATTGCCCCTGTGCACACTACAGTCAAAATCAATCAGACTGTGGAAGAGACCCTTACATACATCCGTCGTCATCCAGTCAGTGAGAAAATATTTTACTTTTATGTGGTTGATAGTGACATGCGCCTTAAAGGCGTTGTTTCAACAAGGAGTCTACTACTTAGCCCGGTCGAAAAAAAAATCCATGAAATCCTCGAAAAGAATGTGATTTCGATTGTAGCTAGCCAAACGCTTCGAGAGGCTATGGAAATCCTCACTTCTCACAGGCTTTTAGCCATTCCTGTTGTGGATGAAGAAGAGAGGTTAATAGGCATCATCGATGTACAGCTCTATCTAGAAGAAGCGGTAGATGTTGTAAAATCCCGCCATACTTCCACGGATCTCTTCCAAGTCCTCGGTTTGAAGTTGGAGGAAGGGAAAGTCTCTTCTGCCTGGCTGACTTATCGGACCCGGATGCCTTGGATCTTTTGTAATATGATCGGGGGGATAGCTTGTGCGATCATCTCCCGTATTTTTGAGGTGGTTCTTCTTCAGGTCATTCTTCTGGCAATGTTCATCCCCCTCGTTCTCTCTTTGAGCGAGTCGATTTCCATGCAGTCAATGACCTATAGCTTGCAGCTTTTGCACCGGCCAAAAATTTCAAGAAAGCGCATCTGGATGCGGATTCTTTCAGAGTGGCGAATGGTCTTTTTTCTAGGCCTTACTTGCGGCGTTATTGTAGGAGGGTTATCGCTTCTTTGGGGTGACGGACTGCAGCCCGCAATTGCCATTTCGTCGAGTATTATGCTATCGGTCACGATCACAGGAACAATAGGGGCTGGAGTGCCCTTAGTTTTGCATGCCTGGAAGCTTGATCCGAAAGTCGCAGCAGGACCTGTTGTCCTCTCGCTTGCAGACGTCGTCACTACGATTCTCTATTTGGGACTCTCTACTTGGTGGCTTTTGCCCAAGTAGGTTTTTTAAAAAGCAAAATCACAAAAGGGGCAACACACCCCAATACCGAGCCTCCGATCAAAAAGCCTGTGTAAAAAGACTTATTTCCTACATCGATCTGATCGGGTGGAAGATACCCGATGAGAAGGGCAAAAACGGAAGCTAATATCCCAATTCCACAGATCAACCACATTGTCACTTTTCCGCCGGGGATTTTATAAGGACGCTTGACATTAGGTTGGCTGTATCGAAGTTTTAGGCCAGCGGCAAGCATTATAACATACATAATTAGATAGAGCTGTGCCACTAAAACCGTCAAAATCCAAAAGCCCGAACTCACCGTTGGCATTAGAAGAAACATCAGGGTGAGAATAGAGGCAATGATCCCTTGTGCGAATAAAAGAGCAGTGGGGGCTCCATGGCTATTGGTCTTGTGAAAGATAGGAGGGAGGTTTCCTTCCTGTCCTGCAGTCAAAAGCCCCTTTGAAGGACCGATGATCCAAGTGCTCACAGATCCGAAAAGGCCAGCAGCCATCAGAATAGCAACAATTGGGATAAGAGCATTGAGATTGTATTTGCTCAAGAAAACCGTAAAAGCTTGCATAGTTCCGGCAGTGAGGCTGATCTCCTGATTTGGAATGACCATAGCGATAGACAATACCCCCAAGACGGAAAGACCCAAAATCAAAGCTACAGAGAGAAGGATTGCCTTTGGATAGTCTCTTTGCGGATTGCGCACTTCTAAGGCATGAACAGCAGACATCTCCATACCAGCAAAGGCGAGCATGACCCCAGTAAATAGAACCATGCTAGAGAGATTAAAATCAGGAAAAAAGGACTTTGCCGAAAAGTCTATTTGGAGAGGAGCCCCTTCTATGAGCCAATAGGCTCCAAGGAGAATAATAATGGTGCCCGGGATCAGCGTTCCACAAATGGCTCCGATATTGCTGACCCACCCAGAGGTTTTCATTCCAAAGAAGTTTGCAATGGTAGCACCCCAAAAAATGCACAATACGACCACTATTGTATAAGTTGTGTTAGCAGCGAGATCAGGGTTGAAGATATAGGCAATGGTAGCTGCTGCAAAAGAGAGGATTGTGGGATACCAAACGACGTTTTCGATCCACTGCAACCAGACGGCTAAGAAACCCCATCTTGGCCCGAAAGCCTCTTTTACCCAAAGGTAAACACCGCCCCGTTTTGGCCAGCCAGTAGCTAGCTCTGCTGAAACAAGGGAAACAGGAAAAAAAAAGAGCAGAGCCGCTAGAATGAAATAGAACATCGACGAGAAGCCAAGCTCAGCCGTAAAAGGCCAGTTCTTCACACTTCCGATTGCTGCTACGTTGATCATAGCTAGAGTAAATACAGAGAGAGTTTTAGGGATTTTAATGATCTTGTTCATAGAGTCAAAGTGTAGGTGAATAAAGAATTTATGATAAATAAAAAATCTATCTTGGCAGTTGATGAAGCGGGCTTCTCAAAGCAATTTTGCCGTCCGCTGTACGAAAGCTACTGCTTTTCCAATATCTGCAAGACCATCCGCTCCCTTTTTACCGACATTCCAAACGGCCTGCCCTCCGATACCATAAAACCTGGCCCCTATGATCACGTCGTCCTCCTTTTCATTGATGGGTTTGGCTGGCAATTTTTCGAAAAGTACAAGAGCAGCATACCTATTCTGCAAAAGCTTGAAAAAGAGGGGATTGCCTCAAAAATTACTAGCATGTTCCCTTCAACAACTGCCGCTCATGTTACAAACATCAACACAGATCTTACCCCCAATCGAACGGGCCTCTACGAGTGGTTTATCTATGAGCCTAAACTCGATGACATCATCGCCCCTCTTCCCTACTGCTTTGCTGGAGAGCGAAAGCCCGGATCTCTCCCATTAGATCCCAAAGAACTTTTTCCAACGGCTACATTCTACCAAACACTCCAAAGCGAGGGTATTGACTCATATGCCTTGCAACCAAGCTCTATAGCCGGTTCTCCCTATTCACAAACCGTGCTCAAGGGAGCAGACATCCTGGGTTACAACACTGCAAAAGAAGGCTTAGAAACTATTCTCAGTGTGCTAAAGCCCAAAACCTATTGCTATTTCTATTATGGAGATGTCGATGCAGCGGGTCATCGATCCGGAATCGATTCCGAAGAATTTAGCCAAAGTATTGAGAAGATCTTTGCTGATATTGAAGAGTTTTATGCAAAGCTCCCTCCTAAAACGGCTTTGATTATCACAGCTGATCACGGCATGACAGAGGTGAGCCCAAAAGAAACCTATTATCTAAACAAAAAAGTGCCAAACATTGAAAAATACCTCCTCTTTGGAAGAAGAGATAAACCTTTAGCGCCTGCAGGATCTTGCAGGGATTTATTTCTGCATGTGCGCCCCGAGTGTCTTAATGAGCTAATCGAAATACTCAGTTATCTACTAGAAGGAAGGGCAGAAGTATATCCAACAATAAAATTGATCCAAGAAGGTTTTTTTGGCCTAGGCCAGCCTTCTCAGAATTTTCTCTCTCGTGTAGGTAATCTTGTGATTTTGCCCTATAAAGGCGAGGCGGTATGGTGGTATGAAAAGAAGCGCTTTGCACAAAACTTCTTTGCAGCACATGGCGGGCTTACAAGAGAAGAAATGGAAACGCTTTTTCTTTTTATGTGAGCCTAGCTCGTTTAAGAGGTGAAGGAGGGCTTTCAGGTGCTTGATAATCCTCAGGCCAAAATTCCTTTAGGCCTTCAGGGATGTATTCAAGGGGATTTTGATCAAGCTCGAGTTCCTCTAAGTTTAGATCCTCAAGATTATCTGGGATACGTGTGATACGGTTGAAATTCAGATTTAGGTTTATGAGATTTCCTAATCCACAAATAAAATCGGGAACAGAAGTAAATTTACAATCTGTTAGTGATACCTGTTCTAATTTAGTCAAATTACTCCATGAATCAGGTATCTCAGCAGGTGCCTTGGTTATTATATCACCGAACCCAAGATGTTTTAGTTTAACACAGGAGCCTAGTACAGAAGGTAGAGAAGTAAACGCATTACCATAAAAAAAGACTACTCTTAGATTTACCAACCGTATGAAAGAGGCAGGGAGAGAAGATAATGGATTATTATTGCATTCAAGTGTTCTAAGAGCACTACAATACCCCATCTTGTCTGGCAGAGAAGTTAGCTCATTATCCATAAGATTGAGATGTTCTAAATTAGTTAAGTGCCCAATGGATGAGGGGAGAGAAGTTAGGGAATTCTCCTGCAGATTGAGAGTTGCTATAGAAGTCATTTTCCCAATAGATCGAGGGAGGGATGTAAGAGCTTGATCAGAGAGATCAAGCTCTTGAATTTCATTAAGCGCAGAGAAGTTTTCATCTACCCATGAATCAAATTGGTTAGTGAATCGGATGATGTCAGTATAAGTACTAATCTCAAGGTTCTCATAGGCATCATTAAGCACACTAGAAGAAATTTGATCGGCTAAAATTTCCCATACAATCAGAGTGTCTCTTACTTTAAATAACTCATTTATCTTCTCAGTAGATAAATAACTGTAAGGGGTAGAAAGCACGGCCCCAAAGCCTTTGAAACGATCTTGTAATTCATTTTGAACAAAGGAAAAACGTTCTCTAGCTTCGTGCAGATCTTCATCTATAAGCTTTCCCATCTCGAGTTTAGGGGGGTAAACCTCTGGAATTCGATTTGCGATCTCAGGCCAAGGCGAAGATTTAGGCTCAATGATTACTTCATGATTCCACTTGCTGTTAAGAGTACTAAGTGTTAGCAAGCCATCGGTATCGAGACCTTTTAGAGCGCTTTTATTTTGGAGCACGGCACTTAAGCCCTTCTCTATGAGAGGATCATCGGAGAGTTTTGCTTGTGGTACAGGATTAGAACTTGGATTTGATGGTATAGAACTCATGAATTAAAACCTTTTTATTAAAATAAATATATTAAGATTGTAACATAGTTTCTCAATAAAAGCAAATGCATAAAAAACACTTGTCGAAATGTAAGTATATGTATTAGAATGACTTGAAAAAATGGGAGGGGGATTTGCCTCCCCAATTAAGTGAAAGGGTTGCTTTCTCTGCGGCTGCCGGGAAATACCTGCTCTCAGAGGGTGTCGTTGAGCTTTCATTAACTTCTTTGCAGCACATGGCGGGCTTACAAGAGAAGAAATGGAAACACTTTTTCTTTTTAGGTGTGCCTAGCTCGCTTAAGAGAAGGAGCAGAGCTTTCAGGTGCTTGATAATCCTCAGGCCAAAATCTCCTTAGACCCTCAGGGATGTATTCAAGAGGATTTTCATCAAGCTCAAGCTCATCTAAATATTCAAATCTAGCAAGTTGATCTGGGATATGCGTGATACGATTGAAGTTTAGATTCAGAGAACAAAGATCTTCTAATTCTAAAATAAAATCGGGAACAGAAGTAAATTTACAATTCGTTAGTGATATCAACTCTAAATTGGTCAAATTGCTCCATGAATCAGGTATCTCAGCAGGTGCCTTGGTTCTTATATCACCGAACTCAAGACGGTTTAAGGAAACGCAGGAGCCAAGTACAGAAGGAAGAGAAGTAAATTGGTTGGCATAAAAATAGACATCCTCAAGTTTTGTTAACTGACTGAAAGAATCAGGAAGAGAGGATAATGGATTTAAGGAGCATTCAAGAAACTTGAGAGAACCACAATTTCCTATCTCGTCTGGAAGCGAAATAAGATCATTCTCCATGACGTTGAGGTGCCTTAGTTTAGCTAAATCCCCAATAGATGATGGTAGTGAAGTTAAGTGATTTCCCTGCAGATTGAGAGATTCTATTAAAGTCATTTTCCCAATAGATGGAGGAAGGGATGTAAGCCCTTTATGTGCGAGATTAAGATCTTCAATTTCATTAAGCGCCGATAGGTTTTCATCTACCCATAAATCAAATTGGTTAGTGAATCGGATGATGTCAGCATAAGTACTAATCTCAAGGTTCTCATAGGCATCTTTAAGCACACTAGAAGAAATTTGATCGGCTAAAATTTCCCATACAATCAGAGTGTCTCTTGCTCTAAATAATTCTAGGATTTTCTCAGTTGATAAATAACTGAACGAGGTAGAAGGCATGAGGCCAAAGCCAAGGAAGCGGTTGCTAAATTCCTTTTGGAGAAGTTGCAAACGTTCTTGAACAGTTTTCAGTTCTGGGTTTGGAATGTCCTCACCTTTATCTGATAAGTTCTGGCTCGCAAGACCATCTGCATCTGATAAATTCATGCCCAAAAGATCACCTATATCCGATAAGCTCTGGCTGGCAAGATCATCTCCGTCCGATAAGTCCTGGTCCACATGATCATCTGCTTCAATTATTGGAATTCGGTCCAGAATTTGAGGCCAAATCGATGGTTTGGGTTCAACTTTTACTTGATGATGCCATTTCCTATCAAGTGTACTAATCTTTAGCAAGCCATCGATATCTAGCACTTTTTGGGCACTTGGATTATTGAGAATCGATTGCAAGACTTGCTGAAGATTTTGATCATGCGAGCATTGCTCTGCAAGTGTAAGAGTAGTATTAGAAATGGGTGGTATAGAACTCATAAATTAAAATCTTTTATTGTAAAAAAAGGCTATTATAGCATGATTTTGATTTATTAGTAAATTAAAAACTAATAATACGATAAAAAAGAGTCTTGTTAAGAAAGTTATTGAAAACATAGGGGAGGTTTTAACTCCCCAAAAAGTGAAATTGTTTGCTTTATCTGCGGCTACCAGGGATTACTTGACCGCTTGGGGTTGTTGAGCGATCATCATGGCGTCTGCTTCCCACAGCAACGTTTTGGGTGCCACTGGCATAAGGAGATCCTACATGTCCACCTCCAGCTGCAGTGTGACTTGTAGTATCGACAGCAGATCGAGAAAGGCGTCTGCCAGGTTGTGCTCTGCGACGTGGATCGACCGATGGACCCATGGGATGGGAAGCTCTCGTTGCGCCTGCAGTTGTAGAGTGGACCGAGTGCCCTCCAGCAGCTGGGGGCCTTCTCATAAATCTATTGTAGAGTCCGCGGGGTGAGTAGCTAGGGGCAGGAGCGGTCTCATAGTGGCGATGGACAGGAGCTGGATAATGACTTCTCCAGATCCAGATATTTCGTGGGAAAATCGCAACGATTTTCTCAGAGCCTGTGACGAGCGCTGCAACAGTTACAGTGATCAACGTGATACTAATGAATGCTAAGCCTGGAGGGAGTGACGTAGCGGAGACCATTGCGAAGAAAATCCCTGCGATAATGGTCAAAATCTTTAGAAGAGTAACGGCTACAGAATTACTAGCCTCATCAGGTCTCCCATTTTCTTTACTATGGAGCGCTTTAAGCTGCGAGGCGGCGTGATCGCCAGCTGTTTGGATCTCGATTTGCATATTTTACCTCATTTATGCTGCGTAAGAGCTGCGGTAGTTAGAATTCGAAGAGATTTGCCTAGCACGTACGTTGTGATTCATGTTGACATTGACAATGATGTGGTTAAAGGAAGAAAACCACCACAGCCAGCTGTCATTTTGTCCGACAACCAAAGTGTCATTGATTTCCCATTCCTTAAAAAGATAGAGGTCGACGTTAGATATTTCCCAAACACCTCTTTCTCCTTGGCCGTTTAGTACATAAATTTGGCCAAGATTTTGATCGACTCCCACAATCCAAGTACTATAGGATCCAAATGCTATTGGACCGAGAAAAAGGTTTACATCGATAGAATTGCCAAGGTCTTTATTTGTCATGACATAAGAATAATTCGATCCCCAAAGCCAGCGACCCTTTGGTGCAATCACGATAGTATCCCCCGACCGCCAGGTGCGGAGAATAGAGGGGTCTGAAGAATCAAAGATCCACTCAGCTCCATCTTCTGTTTTGACGATGTTGTCTTGAGGGAAGAAATCGATCCAGTGGTAAAGGGATGGGGAGACATTTGCTGCAGTATGGCTCGAGGAATTAGAGGCTAAAGCGATATAATCCTGGGGTAGAATAGGGATCTTAAGGACGCTTAGTTCTAGTTCTTCCTGACTTGAAAGCTCATCTGTCTGTTCACTTTCTGCTTTGCGTTGCTGTTCTAATTGCTTTTTCTTGCTTGGAGGAAGTGGGCGAGAGTCCACAATGACATTTTCTTCTAAATTGGATGCTCCATCTTGAAGCGTTTCTTCTGCATTACCGGCAATAGCAAGTAGTGCAAAAGAGGTGAAAAGAGTTTTGGCTAGTGCTTTTTTCATTTCACTCCTCTTCTGTTTCTCGAGTCAGCAGTGTAAACTGAACTTAGACTCGTGGTTCATAAAAAACTCGCTTATAAGACTAACAGAAGAGGATAAATAGAGGAAAGAAAAAATTTGTCACGGGTGTGTTTTTGAGTGATAGAGCCAACGATCTTCCACTTTGATAAAGCGGCTAGTTTCCTCGAAGGAGGTATTCTCTTCACCCTGAAAAAGGTGAGCGAAAAAAGTGACGTAAGATTCTTGCAGACCTTCCAATATTTCAATAATTTTGAGATTTCGAAAGGAGGTTCGATTGCAAAAAAAGAGGATCGACTCTTTCCAATCATCATGTTTTGCACTGAAAGCTGGATTGTCTGGATGTGTAGTGGCTATGATGTAGTCGGCGTTTTTGAGTGCATAAGCACTGTAGCGAGAGCGCATAACCTGCAAGGCAGATTCGGGGATCTCTTTCCCTTCATGGTAGGGGCCGCAACATTCGAGGTAGGGTAATCCACTATGACAATGACACTGCATAAGTGCCAAAGTGTAAGATATAAGGCCCTTATTTCATAGCAAATTTATCCAAGTCCTTGAGAATTTTTTGGATTTCATCAAAGCCGGATGCTCTTTTGGTGAGCTTTCCTTGGTTATCAAAGATCAGTACCGAGGGGACACCATAAACATTATAGGTGCTTGCCAAGCTAGAAAATTGGGTTACATCAACCTGTAAAAAACGGATCTTTCCCTTGTAACTTTCCGAAGCTTTTTCCAGCTCGGGCAAAAGTTGCCTGCATGGACCGCAGCTTGGCGAATAGAACTCGACTAAAAGGGGAGTGTCCTGATTACCAATTGCGCTATAAAAATCCTTGGTGTCGGATAGCTGAGGCAGTTGGTGAGCTATAGTGGTAACAACAGGAGCTGATGTTACTTGCGCTGTGCTCTCTTTAGTCGATAGATATCGCTCAACTTGAAGAGCCGCCTTTGCTCCATCACCAGCAGCAGATATAGCTTGCTTATAGATTGGATCTACAACGTCTCCAATTGCGAATACTCCATCTATGGACGTATTTTGCCCGTTTTTAATTTGTATATAGCCATTTTCATCTAGATCAAGCTGATCCCCAAAAATCCCTGAATTGGGAGTGGCTCCAATAGCGACAAAAACCCCATCAATCGAAAGTTCTTTTTTTGTGGAGAGATTGAGGTGTGTGACCTTTTGCCCATTTCCTTCGATTTGTTCGATTTTCGTGTTGTAAAGGACCTCAACATTGTCTTTTTTGATCAAATCATTCTTTCTCAATGTCTCGACAGTGCGAAATTGATCCGAGCGAAGTACAACATAGACCTTCTTAGCAATTTTAGAGAGGTAATCGGCCTCTAGTATAGCAGCGTCTCCTCCTCCAATCACAGCGACGTTTTTTCCGCGATATAGAGAGCCATCACATACAGCACAACTATAGACACCTTTAGTCCAGTAACCCCCATCCCCTGACTCTCCTGGAATTCCCAAGAGCTTCGGGTTGGAGCCCATAGCAACGATACAAGCCTTAGCTGTGATCGTCTCCACTTTTTCATGGTCATAAACATCGCGCATCGTAATGGAGAGGGGCTGGCTTTTAAAATCGACAGAGATCACTTCTTTAGAGACGAATTTGGCTCCATTTTCTTCTGCTTGCTTGCGAATCTTCTCTACGAGAGTTTGTCCGTTGATTTCTGTCTCTCCTGGCCAATTCTGGACGTTAGGGGACTGGGCGATGGCTCCTCCTGGATTTGCTCCTTCCACTACAAGTGTGCTGACTCCAGCTCTTTGTAAGTAGACGGCCGAAGTGAGAGCTCCTACACCGCTGCCAATGATGACAACTGGTTTTGTCTCTTCGGCTTCATTTCCCTGCAGTGCGAGGGGAATTCCACAGAGGAGAAAGATTAAGAGATAATTAAGAAATTTTTCCATAAAATACATTGATTTACCCGTTTCTTTTAATCTTAATTGTATCATTAGTCATATTTAAGTAAAAGAAGAGGTCGAAATCTCCAAAAATAAGAAAGATCTAAGGTCTGATAATAATAATGCTCAGCAGGCGAATTCGTAACTAACTAGATTTAAACTTCGAAAAAATAAAATAAACTTAATTTGACAAATTTAATTTTTATTAACTAGAATGGAACTATAGGTAAGGATAAGAGTACTGTCTTACCGATGGAACCATCGAATATATTATGGAGGAAGATTTTATGCCTGCACGTGTAATCCAAGGCAACGGAGGCAATCCTAAGAAAGCCCCAAAGGTGCAAGTCAAAGCCCCTGTTGCTCAAAACGAAATTAAACAAGAAATGGAAGCCGTTCTTGCTGAGAGTGCAAAAAATGCTACTAACAGCGCTGCAAACAGCTTTTCTACTATCGAGCGAGCTCAGTTTTATGCTGGTCACGATCGACTAGCTCTTCAAGGTTCAAGCGTTCAAAGAGTGCGAGAACTTCAAGAGGAGAATGATCATCTGCAAAGAGAGATCTCTGCGAAGGAAGGAGAATTAGCAGGCGGACAAGATCCTCTTGCAATCCTTGCTGATGTAGAGCATCGCAAAATCATCATTGCTCGCAATACTGGAGAGATCTTAAAGATCTATCTTAGAAATGAAGAGCGCATCAAACGCATCAAAGAGCTTGAGACTCAAAATGTGCGCGTTCAAAAAGAAATGATGGAGATGCAAGGGCATTTCATTTCAACAAAAGATATGGAAGAAAAAACTAAATTTGCTTCTGAATTCTTCGTTATGAAGTCTGAAATTGAGCGTAACCTACAAGAAATCAACGAATTAAACTCTAAGTAAGTAGATTTCGAATTTTCTTTGTGATTGAACACCCGTTATTAACGGGTGTTTTTTTTATGCCTAGTAAAATTTTTAGTTTATTGGCGGTAAATGGGTTATACTATATAATATCTGGTATGAGTACGCATAATGTAGATTATTACATCAATCTCTTAGGTAAATTTGAGCAGTTTAAAGCGGACAATAGAACCCGTCAGAGAAATAGCTCACTTGTAAACCCTCAACGCCTACTTATCAATCCTATCGCAGATTTTGCTACGGATTTGGTATTCATTCCGTCCAAATGGGCTTATCTAACAACGGGAAAGGCTTTAGTGGGGGCCACAGGGCTTTTTCATTCAGCATTAGCTGGCAGAATCGAAGCGGCTTGGCGAGACCCTATCTCTACCAATACGATGGTTAAAATCGGACGATTTATTCAGTCTACGGCTCTTGTAAATGCTGTTCGGAAGCCTACCTCAGTCCCATTTCTTCATTTTTTTGATAGGGCTTTGATTGCTTTTACCCAGCATACATGTGTCGTTACTACGGATCTTATTGAGCTTTTAAAAATACCTGAAAATTTGCATGACTACATTGATTCAGAAAGGGCACAAGCTGGAGAAGCTAAGCCCTCTACAACCCTAGCTGGAAAGGGATGGCAATACGTTAAATTCGGGCTTACTAAAGTAAAGGATGCTGTATACGCTCTCATCGTGCTTGTGGTGAAGGCGGTAAGAGTGCCTCTAAAGCAGATGCCCGTTGTCGAGAAGGCCCTTAAAAAAACAGGGGAGTTACTTGAAAACGCCCGCAATAGTGCCCATGCCTTTATTCTGCATAAAGCTCATGAGCTCATAGATCATGGCGAATCCAAAGTCCGCCACCAAATGACCTCTCATGTGGCAAGTATTGTCTGCCGTCAAACGATTCGTAGTGCAATCGGCGCTGGTCTGCATGTCGCCGTCGGAACGTCAGCGTATCTCCTTGCTAATTATGCATTTACGCAGTATACTGGGGCTCAGGAGTTTCCTCCGGAAATGGTAAGAAATGCTTCCAGAGTCTTAAAGGTAGTCGGGGGTTATCTCTGGGTGCGATGCATAACTCCTGCGTTACGGGATCTTTATGACGATTATAATAATGATTTTAAACCTGATTCATCAACGCTCGTCGAAGTTGCTAACATTCTGAGCATCAAAAACATTCGTCCTTTGGTCGCTTTAGCTAAGAAAAAATTAGATATAAAGTAAAATATTTATATTCCTGATTATTAAGAACTTATTCTAGATTTTAATTCCATTTGTTAATATAATGTTAATATGAATAAAGTAAGTTCTGAAACTAATTCGTTTCTTGTTCAGTTTAACGATGCTCTGAGTTCCGTTGGAGATGGGTTCGCTAGATGGGTGGTAATTCCTCCTATAAAAGCATCCTATCTTGCTTCCGGGGCGTTGCTAGCTCGTGTGTCTAGCTGCTTTTCAGCCTCTCTTGAAAAATCTGTAAGAAATCTCTGGAGAGACCCCTTATCGACAGATACGCTCCTCTTTCTATCTAAACCCATCGAAGGCTTTGCTCGCCAAATTGCAAATCATCAACCCGTTCAAAATCGCATTTTCCATTTTATCGATCAATCTATTGTCTCTCACGCGCAACACCTCTGTCTTTATCTCAAAGAGATGAACAAGCTTCTCGAATTGCCCAAAGGAATCAAAGAATTCATTAAAGCTTCTTCTTTGAATCATGTTCTTTCAAGATCGGCTCGTTTAGGAGGCAGGCTGTTTATTGCGATTGATTCCATGCGATTGCACTTAAGAAAGATTACTTTGGCAGTGCTTCACTATCTGGTTCTCACCATCGATTTGATGTTCCAATATTTGCTTCTGACCCCAGATGTAGAGTTCATGAAATACCTCTTAACAGTGATTGATTCTGGGCGAGGAAAGATCCATGGCAAATTTTCAGATCAGGCGGTCAAGGCGATTGAAAAACGGGAAAGCCGTATCCGAGCCGAAATTGTGGCCAATGTGGCTGATTTTACAATGGATTATGTGATCACTCTAACTTCTCGAGTTTCTTTGAAAGCTATTCTTGGCCTTGGAGCTTATTTCAAAATCGAAAAGGCTCTTCAAGGTGCCTATGCTATCAGTACCACTCCATTGCAAGCATCAGTCGGCATAGTGACAGCTTATTTGCTCTGGAGAAACGTCTATCAGCCCTATTTTGAATCTTACTATGAAGCCTACAAGCAGGACTTCGATCCAGAGAACTGTACTATGAAAGAGTTTCTCGATCGATATTCTATGGGATACTTCATCATCCCAGTTGAAGGTAAATGTTCACCTATAGGCTTAAATGCCTAGAGATGGAGCGATTGAGGGTGGAGGCTGCTTTCGATAAAAAGCTATGATGGCATCCTCTAAAAACTGTAGAGGTCGTTTCTGGTTTTTTTTGAGC
>Ga0210003_1001226_pt1 | contig 22755 bp, 21 predicted proteins | sample LantaG_FD_182804 | JGI IMG/M metagenome (GOLD analysis project Ga0210003, IMG submission 182804) | Deep subsurface microbial communities from Baltic Sea to uncover new lineages of life (NeLLi) - Landsort_02402 metaG (SPAdes) (version 2) | ecosystem: Environmental > Aquatic > Marine > Oceanic >... | reverse complement strand
AAATCCCTGTTGTCGTTACCGGCTTCGAGCCGCTTGATATCCTGCAGGGCGTTTGCATGACGGTGGCCCAGCTTGAAAAGGGAGTGTACGAAGCCGAGAATCAGTACGCGCGGGCGGTCAGTCGCGAGGGGAATCTCAAGGCGCAGGAAATTATCAACGAAGTCTTTGAGACGGTCAACCGCCAATGGCGCGGTCTGGGCGAAATACCGTCGAGCGGCCTGGGACTGCGTGAAAAGTACACCGCTTTCGACGCTGAGAAACGGTTTGACCTGACAACATCGACTGTCGAGGAAGACTCGGAATGTATCAGCGGACTGGTCCTGCAGGGCCGGAAAAAACCCTCGGAATGCCCGGCTTTCGGTACCCGCTGCACACCTGAAAATCCGCTCGGGGCAACCATGGTATCCTCCGAGGGAGCCTGCGCGGCCTATTATCGATACCGCCGCAAACAACCATTATAACGTACTTTGAGGGAGCGATTCGCACGATGAACGACGATAACGGCCTGAATCTCAACTGTCCCATCCCGATATCCGACTACCCGCGCGTTCTTTTAGCGCACGGCGGCGGGGGCAAACTGATGCACCAGTTGATTGACAAGATTTTCGCCGCCGCTTTCAAAAATCCCCTCCTGGAAACCAGGCACGACGGCGCCGTGCTTGAAACCGTTCCGGGCAAAATTGCCTTCACCACCGACTCGTACGTGGTTCACCCCCTCTTTTTCCCCGGTGGGGATATCGGCTCCCTGGCCGTCAACGGAACGGTCAACGACCTGGCCATGTGCGGCGCCCGGCCGTTGTATCTCAGCGCTGGTTTCATTATCGAGGAAGGTTTTTTAATGGAATCCCTGTGGCGGGTCGCCCAGTCGATGCAGAAAGCCGCCGATACGGCCGGGGTCAGTATCGTAACCGGCGACACCAAGGTGGTTGACAGGGGTCACGGCCACGGCGTCTTCATTAACACCGCCGGAGTGGGGATAATTGAGCATGACCTGATTATTAATCCAAAAGAAGTAAAAGTCGGCGACGCCATCATCATCAACGGCGATATCGGCCGCCACGGTATTGCTATCATGGCCAAGCGCGAAGGCCTGGAGTTTGAAACCGAGATTGAGAGCGACTGCGCCTCCCTGGCCGGTTCGGTCCGGGAATTAATCAAAGCTGACATTGAAATTCACTGCCTGCGCGATTTGACCCGTGGCGGCCTGGCCACCACCCTAGTGGAAATTGCCGAAAGCTCCGGGCGGCAAATTTGGCTGGACGAAAAAACTATCCCGGTGCGCGAAGATGTTCGCGGCGCCTGTGAAATTCTCGGTTTTGAACCGGGCTATGTGGCCAACGAAGGTCGTTTCGCGGCTTTTATTGCGGAAAAAGACACCGAAAAAGCGGTGGAAATTTTGCGCGCCCGGTGTAACTGGCCCGAGGCGGTCGTTATCGGCCGGGTGACCGAGGAAAACTCCGCCGAGGTAATTATGAAAAGCGTTATCGGGGCGGAACGCGTTCTGGATATGTTAAGCGGCGAACAACTGCCGCGCATCTGCTGAGTTGATTGAAAATTTACCGACCCTTTTTAGCTGTCACTCTATCCTTTAGCCATTCATACCAGGCCTCAAGCCCGGTCTCTTTCAAACAGGACAGCTCAAAAACGATTAATTCGGCGTTTATCGTGCGGGCGTTCTTCTTGACCTGCTCGATATCGAAATTGGAAAGCCCCAGCAGGTCGGTTTTGTTGACAATCAGAACCGAGGAACGGCGGAACATCGAAGGATATTTCAGCGGCTTGTCGTCACCCTCGGTGGTGCTGATCAGCACCACTTTCATATCCTCGCCCAGGTCATAGCTCGAGGGACAGACCAGGTTGCCGACATTCTCGATAAACAGGATATCGACCTCGTCCAGGTCGAGTTCGTCGAGCACGCGGGTTATCATTTTCGCGTCGAGATGGCAGGCTCCCCCGGTGATAACCGGCCGGACGATTTTTCCCCCGGCTTTCTTTAGACGGTCAGCGTCGTTTTCGGTCTGAACATCACCGGCGATAAGCGCCATATTGAGTTTCCCGTTCAAAGCTTTCAGGGTCTTTTCCAGCAGGCTGGTTTTGCCGGAACCGGGCGAACTGACCAGATTAAGCGCCACGATTTTCTTCTCGCTAAGTTTCCGCCGTATTCCGGCCGCCAGGCGGTCGTTTTCCGAAAGAACCTTTTTCTCGATTGTAATTTTTTTATTCATATTGACACCACCAGCAAATCAAAAAATGAAAACGTTATTGCCCGACAATATAGGCAATATCCAGTTCCTCCCCCTGGTTTATTTCCAAATCTCCCGCTCCGCAATAGGGGCAGATAAAAACAAACTCCTTTACCTCGATAGCTTTGCCGCAGGACAGGCATCGCCCCCGCACCGGGATATTTTCGATACTTATCTTTACCCCCGCCAGCGGGGTGTCGAGCGTCGAGGCCTCGAAAGCGAACCGCAGTGCTTCCGGGTCCACCCCCGTCAGGGCGCCGATTTTAAGAGCGATTTCCTCGACCCGCTTGAGATTCCTTTTCGCCGCTTCTTTTTCGACGATATCGATTATTTCCATAGCGACGCTTAGCTCGTGCATATCAACACACCCGTTGTATTCTCCGTTCTTTATCAAGCTAAGTAACGGCTCGGCGGAAGAAAAACAACCCCTTTTTTCGTCAGGCTAAATAATTCATAACGCGCTCGACCAGTTTATCCATCGCGCGCGCCACCGGCGCGGTTAGCTCGCACCCCATTTCGCAGATATTGGTCACTTCCATCGCCACGATTTTAAACTCATCGGGAAAATCGATTTTCAACTCGGCCGCCAGTTTGATAAGTTCCGGGACACCGGTGTAATGCGGCGAGGGATTGTCTACCGCGACCAGTTCCTCCGGGTCAATCTCCACAATTGTCCCCGGAGGATACCGGCCGGTTTTTATAGCATCGACTATAATCGCTTTTTCATAGCCGATAAACAAATCGAGCAGGGCTACGCCGTGCAGACCGGTGTCGACAAAATCGGCCTTGTGCGGGGCGGTCTCGGCCATTTTGCGGACAGCCAAAAGGCCGACCGCGTCATCGCTGAACAGCTCGTTGCCCAGCCCCACTACGATGGTTTTGTGCTTAGCCGCGGTGAATCTCCTGTTTGACGTTATGATTCGAATCGTAAACTCTCACCACCAGCGGCATCTGGCCCGGCAGGGCGTGGGTGGCGCAACCGTGACAGGGGTCATAAGCCCTGAAGGCCATCTCCACCATGTTTAAAATACCGTCGTCAACCTTGCCGTCGGAAATCAACCCCTTGGCCGCCTTGTCCACCGACATGGCAATGCGGGCGGCGTTGTTCTGCGTGGCGACAATCAGATTGGCGCTGGTGATAACGCCCCTTTCATCGGTCTTGTAATGATGGAACAACGTACCCCGCGGCGCCTCGATAACACCGACGCCCTCGGTGGGGATTTCTTTCGGCAGGGTACGCACATCCGGACTGACAATTTCCGGGTCGCTGGCCAGTTCTTTCATCCGCTCGGCGGCGTACAAGAGTTCAATCAGGCGCGCCCAGCTGGTGGCCAGGGTGTGATGCACCGGCTTGCCGCCCAGGGTCTGAAAATACTGGTCATAGGCTTCCTGGGCGAGCGGGGTGGCCATGCCTTCGGCGGCGTTGAGCCGCGCCAGAGGCGCGACAGCGAATACCCCGCTGTCGGCGCCGTCCTCAAAACCCCGCCAGCCGATATTCTTCAGGTACGGAAACTTGATATAACTCCACGGCTCGACATGCTCCGCCATGTGGTCCAGGTACTCGTTACCGGAAAACTTGAGGTATTCTTTGCCGTCGGGGTCAATCACTCGCAGCTTTCCGTCGTAAAAATTCACCTTGTTGTTTTCATCGACCATACCCATGTAATAGGTCTTATGCGTATAGGCGTCGGAAACGATATAATCCACGTACTCCTGGTTCTTGAGCACGACATCGTTGAACAGCTTAAGCGAAAACTGTCCGAACTCCACCGCGTGGTTGGCGGCCTCGATGAATTTCTGCTGGTCCTCTTTCGCGATCGGCTTGGATATGCCGCCCGGCAGGCCGAACACCGGGTGGATGGTCTTTCCCATCGCCAGCGCCATTAAATCGCGCAGTTGTTTCCGCACGCCAATGACCTCCAGGCCGATTTCCTGACCGACTTTCCCCAGCACGCCGAGAATATTACGCTCAGCTTTGGGAGCTTTGGGGCCGACGACAAAATCCGGCCCGGCCAGGAAATAGAAATGCAGGGCGTGGTCTTCGACATAGAAAATACTGTAGAGCAGTTCGCGTACTTTTTTAGCCGCCGACGGGGGGTCGATCTTGTAAAGTTCGTCGAGCGCCTTGGTGGCGGCCATGTGATGGGCGGTCGGGCAGACGCCGCAGATGCGCGGGGTTATCTGGGGCATGTCCTCAGCCGGGCGGCCCTGGGCAAAACGCTCAAACCCGCGAAGTTCCGGCACCTGAAAATACGCCCGGTCCACCGTGCCTTCGTCGTTCAGGATAATATCGATTTTACCGTGCCCCTCGAGCCGGGTAATCGGGTCAATTACAAATCTCTGGGTCATGACTATTTTCCTCCTTGAGCGGCCGGTTGATAATAGCGATGTAACAGCGAGGCCGGCAGGCTGTAGCGGTAGAAAGTCCCCACCGGGTCAACTATCTTGCTGAGGATTTTTTCGATTTCCTCTTCGTCGTTGGAATCCGCCAGCGAAGCCACCGCCGAAAGCGCTTTCATACCGAAGTCGATGACGTTGCTGACCGGCCCCATACAACCGGTGCAGGGCATATTGGCCGTGGTGCAGGCCGCGCCGCAGCCTTTGCGGGTAACCGGGCCCAAACAAAGCAGGCCCTGGGCCAGCAGGCACTTCTCCGGGTCAATCATTATTTCATGGGGACGCTTGAATTCCTTCTGACTCATCTTTTCCGGTTTGGTCTCTTTGCGCGGGCATTCATCGCACAGGGCGATATCGGGCGCCAGGATAGAACCTTTGGGCGGCAATTCCCCCTTCACTATCTTGGTGACCGCCTCGGCGATAAGGTTCACCGGGGGCGGGCAACCGGGCAGGTAATAATCCACCGGGATAACCTGGTCAAGCGTCTTGACCGTGTTCCACAGGTTGGGCAGGGTCAGCGTTCCTTCCGGGGCCTCATATTCTTCCTGCGGGACGGTTTTCTTGTCGTTAACCACACTGGGCAGGTTGAAATATACCTCGTCGAACATGGCCTTGCGGTCGAACAGGTTGGCCAGTCCGGGAATTCCGCCCGTATGGGCGCAACTGCCGAAAGCCACCACCAGCCCGGATTTGCGGCGCAGGAGTTCCACCATTTCACTCTGTTCGGAACTGCGGATAGCGCCGTTTATAAAACTGACCGCCAACTCGCCGTCGGCCAGGTTCTCCACATCGCTGCGTTTGAAATCGAGCGCCACCGGCCAGAACACAATATCCACCGCCTCGACCACTTTCAGGATATCGGGGCCCAAATCGATAACCGCTTCCTCGCAGCCGCCACACGAAGCGCACCAGTAAAAAGCTACTTTGGGTTTACTCATGAAGCCCCTCCTTCGATTACCGCAACAGCTTCGGCCAGGGGAACACTGTTCTCTTCAGGCCGCAGTTGGGAGACCGGCTCAAGTTTCAGCGGTCCCAGTTTCCTCACCTGCTCGGTCATTTCGTTGATGACTTTCTGCACCTTGTCGCCTTCGGAAGCGGCAATCCACTCCAGCCGGATACGTTCCTTTTCAATGCCCATCATATTAAGAAACCGTTTCAGGAGGGTGAAGCGCCGGAGCGCCTTGTAGTTGCCTTCCTGGTAATGGCAATCGCCGGGATGGCATCCGCCTATCAGCACGCCGTCGGCTCCCTCGCGGAAAGCCTTAAGAATAAACTGCGGGTCAAGCCGGCCGGAACACATAATCCTAATCACCCGCACGTTGGGCGAGTACGTCATCCGCGCCGTTCCGGCCAGGTCGGCGGCGGTGTAAGTGCACCAGTTGCAGAAGAAGGCGACAATCCGCGGCTCGAATTGTTTTTTATCGTCATCAGACATAACTGATTACTCCCTCGATTTCTTGTAAAATTTGTTCGTCGGTAAAGAGGTTTTGTTGCAGGGCGCCGGACGGACAGGCCGCCACGCAGGTGCCGCAGCCCTTGCAGAGCGCGCCGTTCACCGAAGAGATGTTTTTCTCGTCGTTGAAACTTATCGCGCCGTAAGGACAGAGCCCCAAACAGATCTTGCAGCCGGAGCAGAATTCTTCCTGTACATAAGCGGTATTCGGCTCCAACTCGACATAGCCCCTATCGATAAGGACCAGCGCCTCGGCCGCCGCCGCCCCGGCCTGGGCGACGCAGTCGGGAATATCTTTCGGCCCCTGGCAGGCCCCGGCCAGAAAAACGCCGTCGGTGAAGGTGGACACCGGCGCCAGCTTGGGATGCCGCTCCAGAAACCAGCCTTCATGGCTGCAGCTGACATTGAACACGCGGCGGACCTCGTCGACATCCTCGTGCGGCTCCATGCCGACCGAGAGCACCACCATATCCACCGGGATGCGGCGCACCGCCCCCACCAGGGTGTCCTCGGCGCGGATAACCAGCTTGCCTTCCTCTTCCGGAATAGTTGCCCAGTCGGAAATCTCGGCCACCCGGCCGCGGATGAAATGAACGTTCTCTTTCAGGAGCTTCTCGTAAAATTCCTCGTACCCTTTGCCGGGCGTACGCATATCAATGTAGAAATTGTAAACTTCGGCCCCGGTCCGCTCCTTTATCAAATGCGCCAGTTTCAGCGAGTACATGCAGCACACTCTCGAGCAGTAAGCGTTGGTTTTGCAATCCCGGCTGCCGACACAATGCACTATCCCGACTGCCTTCGGTTTCTCACCGTTTTTAAGTAATACTTCCCCGGTGGTCGGCCCGGCGGCGTTGACCATCCGCTCGACCTCGAGACTGGTGAAAATATTGGGATACTTGCCGTAGCCGTACCGCGAGATGCGGCCGGCGTCGAACGTCTTGAAACCGGTGGCCAGAATAATGGCGCCGACATCGATTTCTTTGATTTCTTCTTTCTGGTCGAAATCGATAGCGTCGCGCTCGCAGGCGTCGACACACGGCTTTTTGCATTTATTGCGTTTTATCTGGACGCAGGTTTCCGGGTCGATAACCGCCACCAGCGGGGTGGCCTGCGGGAACGGTATATAAATCGGTCGGCGCTTGCTCAGGCCGACGTTGAATTCATCTTTGACGATGCCTTTTTTGAAAACACAGGCCTCGACGCATTCATAGCAGCCGACACACAGGTCCTCTTTGATATAGCGCGGTTTTCGCTTGACCTTCACTTGGAAATTGCCGACGAACCCTTCCACCTCGGCGACCTCGGAGTAGGTCCAGAGAGTGATATTGGGATGCGCCCGAACGGCTGACATTTTAGGCGTCAGGATGCAGGCCGAGCAGTCCAGGGTAGGAAAGGTTTTATCGAACTTGGCCATGTGGCCGCCGATAGTGGGCTCTCTTTCCACCAGGTAAACCTTCCGCCCGGCATCGGCCAGCGTCAGGGCAGCGTGAATCCCGGCGATACCACCGCCGACCACGAGCGCGTCGGAGTTGACCGGTACCCGGGTTTTTTCTAACGGCCGGTGCAGGACAATGCGCTTCACCGCCGCCGCGATAAGAGCCTTGGCTTTCTCGGTCGCGGCGTCTTTATCCAGCGTCACCCAGCTTACATGCTCACGAATATTGGCCATCTGGAACAAGAACGGGTTGGCGTCGGCGGCCATCATCGCCCGCCGGAAAGTCGCTTCATGCATCAAGGGCGAGCAGGAAGCCACCACCACCCGGTCAACCAGGCCATCTTTAAGGTCTTTCTGAATCATTTCCTGGCCCGGGTCGGAACACATGAACTTGTACTCCGTGGCCACCGTCACATTGGGCAATGTTTTGGCGAATTCCACCGTTGCCTGAACATCAACCCGGCCCGCGATATTTATCCCGCAGTGACAGACATAGACACCGATTTTCGGTTTGCCGTTGGGCGAAGGGGTATTAGCCGTGGACATGCTGACCTCCTTCCGCCTTGCTGAAAGCCCGCGAGGGTGAGACGAAAACCCGTTTAAGACCCAGCTTCTCATCCGACAGGCCAAAGGCGTGGCCCATCAACTGGGTAAAGTATATGACCGGAATATTTATTTTATGGCCGTAAATGCCGCTTATGCGGGACTGGTAACATTCCAGGTTGAACTGGCACAGGGGGCAGGCGGTGACAATCAGGTCGCACCCGCGTTTGCGGGCTTCGGCCAGCAGAATATAACTCAACCGCAGACCGACATCCTGGACAATCCCCGTCAGCGAACCGCCGCAGCAACGGGTTTTAAGCGGCCAGTCAACCACCTCCCCGCCGAGCATTTTGACGATTTTGTCCATCGTCTGCGGGTCATGCTGGTCGTCGAAATCGGCGTAAGGCCGCACCAGCTGGCAGCCGTAATAGCAAGCCACTTTCAAGCCTTCCAGAGGCCGCTTGACCAGCGCTTTTATCTTATCCGGGGCGAGGTCGTTTATCAGGACATCCAACGGATGCCGCACATGGACTCTATCGTTGTATTTCAGTCCCCCCGCCTCCAGGGCGCGGTCGATTGTTTCCCGGAGTTCGGGATGTTCAGCCAGGTAACGGTGCGCCTTGTTCAGACCCAGGTAACAGGCGGCGCAGGGTACGACCATCTCGGCGTAATCTTCCTCGCCGTTCTGGCGCTCGGCCAGGGCAAAGTTGCGGGCGCTTAAAGCAAAAGCTTTCAGCTCGCTGATGGACATATAAGCCGTGGCTCCGCAGCAGTTCCAGTCCTCGAGTTCCTTAAGCGGAACGTCCAGGGCGTCAAAGACCGTCAGCAGCGATTCCTCGTAAGCCCGGCCGGTGCTTTTTAAAGAACACCCGGGGTAATAAATATAACTCATGCGACCTCCTTCCCGGCCGACACCAGCTCGTCTTTACTTTTGACCATGTGTTCCTTTTCGAGTACTTTCAGAATGCTTTTCAACTCACCCCGCCGCTTGATCGATTCTCGTTTCAGGCTGAGGCGTCCCTGCGAGAAAAGGCGCAGGCCCAGGCCCATCTGCCTGAAGACTTTGAAGGGATTGGTTTTCATGAAAAGGTTCACCAGCAGCCAGCTTTCCGTGCTGCGGCCGTATTTTTCGACCGCCTTGAAAAACTCGCCGGCGAGAACCGGCGTCGGGAAACGTTTCGGATAAACTTTTCCCCGAATAGCCAGCCGCTTGGTGGCGTACATGATGTCGGTTAATTTGATGTCTTTGGGGCACTCCACCGTGCAGGAATAACACGAGGCGCACAGCCAGGTGGTGTAACTGCTGAGCACTTCGCCCCTGAAGCCCGCCCGGATCATGGCGATTATCTGCCGGGGCGTGTAATCCATATACGGGCTAATCGGGCACATGCCGCTGCAGGTACCGCACTGGATACAACTGTAGAGCGTTTCCCCGCCGGGTATGGACGCAATCTCATCGACGAAATGAGGGTCAAGATCCGATTCGTATCTTATTTTGCGCCACCCTTGCCACTTATTCATAAGCATCCTCCTCTTTGAGGCCATCGTTTATTTCCGAAAGAAAGTTTCTTATTTCTTGTCCTGTACCTTCCCGCCGGAAAGTTTTCAAATGCGGTGGCGCCGCCGAAAGCGAGCCGGACCCGACTAAAAAGTCAGGCAGGCCTTATCGGCTTTCTGTCCTGTCCGCCGGACAGTCTTCCTCGCCGCTCCGTGAACTCGACCGGACCGCGCCGATACGGCGAATCGGGGTCGCCCAGGGCATAACGTGCACCCGGCGGACAGTGCGACGCGGTCGGGTACCGGATAAAGGGACTTTATTGTATCTCACCCGACCGTTTTTGAATAACGACGGTTCCCGCACATATGTGAAAAATATCACAAAGATGCTCAAGTGATTAAACCGGGACGGGTGAATGATTACTTTGTTTTTTAAAGAAGAACGGGATTGAAACAGCCTGAAAAATTGATACAATAAGACCCACGCACTCAAATGCGTGACAGGTCGCCCAGAGACAAGGCAACAGGCATCGACGTACCCCGGAAAATGATGCTTATTACACCACTGCATTTTATTTATTTAACTACTTACCTTATCGCATAGAATATAACATTAAATTTGATATGTCAATCAAAATATCGATATAAGTACAAGTCTTAGAACTTCCCGTAATATTATAAATCTATCCACTTTAAATGTTTAATATTCTGAGCAGGAACGGAACAATTCCCAAAACCCGAGCGTAACTATATCCAGGGTGTAAAAGCTACACGCTTTTACTCTGGAAATTGGTTAAGACAAGCGCGGAAAGCCCTTTCGCGCGCCAGGTTAATGTTTTTATGAAGTCGTGACCGGGATAAGTATTGTCCCTGACCGCATCGGCTGGAACAAAAGGGGTTTTTTCCCGTCAATGATTAGTATGGCTCGCCCAATAAACCGCTTGCCATACGAAAATGTAAATAATATAATAATAGGTTGAACGTTCACCCTTGGTTTTGACGACTAGAATTTAATTGAAAATTGTTAATTTGTATTTTTTAACGTATAAGGAGTTGTCATGAAATTTACTGACCATCTCGAAGGTGACATTGTCATCTTTGAAATAACCGGGAAAATCATGGGCGGCGACCAGACCACCTTGTTTCACGGCAAAATTCATGAATACATAAACCTTAACAAGAAAAAAATAATCGTCAACCTGGCCAAAGTGGACTGGATGAACTCGGTCGGGCTTGGGATGCTTATCGCGGCTTTCACTACCATCAAAAATGCTGACGGGCGGCTGGTGTTGGTCAATATTACCAAGATCGAAAACATTCTTACTCTGACTCGACTTATAACCCTCTTTGAACATTACGACTCCCTTGACGAGGCGATAAAAGCCCTATCCTGAACACGATAAAAAATCACCCAAAAAATACCGGGTCAACCAACCCGGTATTTTTTTATGAGAATGTAAATTTACTTTATTCGGAAAGCTCATCAAAAATCATTTTGCGGTCCAAATCCCGCCAGTAGTTTAAAGACAGCCGCCGAACCTCGGCGAAATAGACCGGGGTAAGATTGCCGAACTTCTCTATAGCGTGCCGGATATCCGCCCTGATTTGCTCGATAATCTCTTTTTTCACTTCCAGCCTCAGCCTTTTATCCTTTTTTACAAAAACCGCGGCGGCGGCAAGTGCGTTTGTCTCCACCCGAATCGTCCCCCGCCCCAAACTGGCCCCGGTGGCCGCCTGAAGGCCATCGTTCAGACAACTTAAAGGCGGCTCGGAAGCGGCGTAGCTGACCACTTCCAGATCGTCCAGCGAGGCGTTCAAAATCTCCCGGGCGCGGATACCCATTTTCGCCCCGATTATCGAATAAATCCCCAGGTGACGGTGAAGTTCATTGGTCAAAAGGACCGCGCTCCATTCCTCGGAACCGTAACGCTCCGGCAGGTCGTCCACCAGCGGGCGAACGTCCTCCCTGAACAGATCCGGGTCGGTGGGGAATTTTTCGAAAACTACGGCCCGACGTTTTCCCATGGCGTTAATCGCTCCCTGTTTAAGGTCTTTAAATAAACATGTCGGGCAATCCGGCGGTCAAACGACTCAAGATAATAAAGCGATTGAAAACTTTCAACCGGTTTAAAAGCGACCGCCGCCGGCTCTATCAAGCTTAACGCCACCGTTTCATCCCAGGCGACAAAATGACATCGATTCAAAAGATTCTGTACTTTTTCACCGGCATGCAGCTTTTTCAAAAAAGCGGCTCCCGATGTCGTCAACCGGCAGAGGGAATCATAAAGTCCCGAATCAAAAGTCAGCAACAGCGAATCCGGCCTTCCACAGGTATAAACGTTCAGGCCGGATTGCAAGACCTCGCGCGCCGCCAATGTATCGCGAGCGGTGTTCCAGGACAGGTTACCGTCGTCTGAAAACGTACCATAATAATAGACCGCCCCTATTTTTTTTCTCGCCTCCGGTTTTCCCCGCAGCCATTCGGCCAGGTTGCTCAACGGCCCGAGACAAATATAAGTAACCGGTTCATCAATATCTCTGAACACTCCGTCAAGGACTTCGACAGCCGTTATAGCCGGCGGTGCGGCGTCAAGGTCGGGAATTTCCGCCCAGCCCATCGCTTCCGACATTGGCCGCCAGGGCGGCGGCGGACCGTCAAGTTCTCTGCCGACCCCGACCGGGATATTATCGACACCCAAAAAACCAAGCGCCCGCCGGATATTAACCGCCCCTTTTCCCGGCGTGCAGGCGCCGTCGGAGGTCACCACCGCTTTAATTTGAAAATGCCCGTCGGATAAAAGCAAGGTCAGCGCCCGCAGGTCGTCGAGGGCGACATCGGTATCGACAACGACCGGTATTTTGACTTCATGGGCGGCGGCGGGCATGACCGCCGCTATAAGAACGATTAATGCTCCCCGGATAATCAGCTTTCGACAGAATGCGGATAATTTATAGAGAGCCATACAACCTCCGTTTATTCGTTTTCCGACGGCAACAGTATTATTTTACCCTGCTGTAACGATATTGACCGATTCATAACACAAGCCCGAATGAAAATCAAGGGCTAACGCATAAATTTTGTCAAATATTTTTTCGGTCATAAAAAAAGGAGCGGTTTTTTAATACCGCTCCCGATACTGCGGAAGGACACTTGCTGCAATAGAATTCAATTATCCAATCAGGCCGACACCGTCTCTTTCTTCTTTTTAAGGCTGTCGTCATTTTTATCTTCTCTCGAGCCCAGACACTGCGACCAGATACCGTACATCTCGTCCTCGCGGGTTTTGGAATTGATGACCATATCGGCTTTGCCGGCCTTGATTAGATTGCTGAAACATTTCAAAAGAACCGGGTCGAACGAACTGCCGGATTCCTTCTCCATTATTTCCAGCGCCTTCTGGGTGTTAAAAGCCGGACGGTACACACGGTCCGAGGTCAGGGCGTCGAAAACGTCGGCGATACTGATTATCCTCACCCCGGTAGGAATATCCTCACCCTTTAATCCGTGTGGGTAGCCGGTCCCGTCGAGCTTTTCATGGTGATGCAGTATCATCGGTTTGATATCCCAGGGGAATTCCTTTCCCCTGAGGAGTTCCACGCCGAAACCGGGATGCTTCTTGATCATCTCGAACTCTTCCCTGGTAAGCTTCCCTTCTTTTTTAAGCACCCGGTCGTCAACCTTGATTTTACCGATATCGTGAAGCAACGAGGCGGCCACGATCGATTTGAGAACCTGCGGTTTCATCCCCAACTCTTTGGCCAAAAGCAGCGCGAACGAGGCCACCCGGTCGGAGTGGCCTTTCGTGTACTTATCTTTTCGGTCCACCTTCTGGGACATCAGGTCGAAAATTTCCAGGTATAATTCTTCGATGGACTTGATGATTTTTTCGGTTTCTTCCTGCTTCCCCTCGGCCTTGAGGGCGGTGTACATATGATAAGACGATTCCAGGTTCTCGAGGGAGTCGAAGTGGCGGTCCATATCACGCAGGAGAATGCCCCGTTCCATCAAAACCTCTGCTTCCTGGAATTTCGCCCCGATTTCCTGGCTGATATACAGGCCTTCGTCTAAGAACTCCAGCGCCGTCGCATGGTCTTTTCGGGAGCGGGCGATTTTGCCGAATATCTTTTTTATCTCCACCAGGTTGCCGTTGACCAGGTTGGAATCGACCAGGTACTGATGGGCCTTCCGGCAGTGATACTCCGCCTCGGACAGCTGCCCCTTTTTCAGGTACAGGTCGGCCAAGTTGATATCCACGATTAAAACCAGGGTGGCGTCATTAATTGCGGTGCCGGTTTCATGAGCCTTCTGAAAATACTCGAAAGCCTCGTCGTTCAAGCCCTTCTCGGACAGGGTGATGGCGAGATTATTTTCGGTATAAGCCTGTTTCCTTATTTCCTTTTCAACTTCATATATCAACAGCGATTCCCGGTACAGTTCCAGCGCCCGGCGCCAGTTACCGCGCATGTTCATGATGGTGCCCAGGTTGTTGATCAGGTCGGCATAGAGCAGCCGGTCGCCGATTTCCTGGGCATTCTCGATAGCCTCGTCATAAGTCAGCTCGGCCTCCTCGAATTCCCCCAGTTCGACATAGACCACACCCAAATTTCGCAGCGCCTTACACATCCCCTTCAGGTCGTTTAAACGCCGATAGGCGCCGATGGCCCTCTGAAGGTACCCCAGCGCCCGGTCATGGTCGCCCTGCTTGGCCAGGAGCTGACCTATCTGGGTGAAGGTTTCCGATTTGATTGACAGGTGTTTCGTGTCGCGGCACAGTTTTAAAATTTTCTGGTATTCTTTGATGGCCAGATCGTGTTTGCCCTGGAAAGCCAGGGCCTTGCCTTTTTCTCTAAAAAGGTCAAGCCGGAGTTCCAGCGAGAACTCCGGCAGACCTTTGGCATCCCAAATCTCTTCCAGGGAATTCAGATGTTCGATAGCTTTCTCGAACTTGTAGGCTTTATTGGCTTCCCGGGCCAGGACCAGAAGATTTTGAATACTTTTAACCCAGTCAGGTTCCGCCTGAGAAACATTCTGAGCGAGTATATCGTCCAGTTTGACTTTCACTCTTGTTGACATGCGTTTCATCCACAGTTGCTAGATTCCTGTTCTTTTCCTGACAGCCTCGAGAGTCTGCAAAGCCTTCTGATAGGCCTTTTTGACTTCAAGCTGCTTGAACTGGGCGACGGCCTTTTCCAGTTTCGAGACGGCGATACGGTAATCGCCGTTCTCGTCGGCCACAATCGCCTGTTCATATAAAATATCGGCAGCCAGGGACGTCATATTATGCTCAATCGCCATTTGATATGTATTTTCCAGTACTTTTTCAGCTTTGCTGTAATTACCCAGTAAGCGATGAATTTTACCTTCAATAAGGTCCAATTCCGTTTCCAGAGCTTTTGAGTTCAGCCCGGGAAGTATCTTTCTGGCCGTATCCAGGACAGCTTTTGCCAGGTACGCTTCGCCCTGTTCCAGGTAGCACTTGGAGATATTCTGGTAACATATTTCGACCAGTGAAAGGTCTTTCTCCTCCAGCGCCACTGCCAGGGCTTCATTCAAACTGGCTATAGCTTCAGGGTATCCAGCCAGTTCGGTCTGGGTCAGGCCGATATTCAAAAAGACATAACCCTGACGAATCTTATTTCCGGCACACTGGAAATCAGCCAGACATAATTTAAAGATCTTGATTGACTCTTTTGAGTCGCCGGTGGCGGATTTTACCGCGCCCAGAGTATTTAAAATAGTCGCTCTGAGTTCGAAATTATTAATGATGGAAGCCCACTCCAGAGCCTGCTCGCAGAGATCCGAAGCAAGGGTGTATCTACCTTTCTGAAAGAACATGTTGGCCCTGTTACGAGAGCATTCGGCGGCGCCTTGGTAATTCTCGATACCGATAAACACCCTCTGTGCTTCAAGATAGTAAGAATCTGACTTTTCCCAGTTGGACTGCATCATTTCCACGCGACCTATTTCCTTTAGAATCCGGGCTCTGAGGTCCTGGTCACGGTCAGCTTCGCGGGAGTTGATAGCTGAACCTAAAAGCTCGGTAGCTACCACTGTGTTTCCCTGCTGGAGCCAACCCCGAGCCAGTTCGAGCAGAGCAAAGCCGTCCCTAACCCCGGTGTAAATCTCGTCACCAGCTATTTTGGTTTTCAGTGTATTCATAATTCCATATCATCCATTTTAATGATAGTGCTCTTTCTTACTCTCTTAAGGAAGGGTCGGCATATAATCGGATATCAAACCATAGGCTGAGAAATGCTCAAGTTCAGCCGTGATAACCTTGTTAACGGTATCAACTTCGCAAGCCAGGTCTTGGAACACACCGGAGGATTCGTCCAACCAGGCGATACGGATGGAGGTCTCATTAATACCCGTAAGGTCGGCGTTACGATAAGACATGGTTACTTTAACCGGTTTGTCAAAAACCAGGCCGTGAGTACCGAATTCGTTGTAGAAAACGTTGAGGTCGGGAATATTAATGCTGAATACAGTGTCGTTCTTGACCGCCCCGGCGGGAATCTCAAGAATAACGTCCAGAAGTTCCAGGCGGCCGCCCTCGGAAGCGGAGATGACCTGTTCCATAAAAAGTTCGCTGGAGGAAAACTGGGCCGACGCTTTAAAAGCAGCGGAACGCTGCAATAGGTTCGACGGCTGTTGTTCGTCAGTGCTTTCCAAGGGTGACTTGGAACATCCGGCCATAAGCATTATGACCAGAACGAAAACTGACATTAACTTGACGAAAGGGCTGTTAATTTTGGACTGCAACATCTTTGGATCCTTTCTTTATATTGTAAGTTACTTTTTTTCAGTATTCGAGGTTGTTTATCGCAAGGCTTGTGCCGAGCCCGAGAATTCCGTGTAAGACCATGTTTTACAAAACCTTAAACTATCTCGTGAGGGGTCGCTGAAAAGATTGAAATAAAAACGTTTTTGGAACGAAATGGACCGGCCTTCAAAGCCGGTGACGGTAAGTTGTTGCCTGATAATATAAATTGAAGATGAAGGGAATCGGAACGTTTTCGACCGAAATCAACCTTTTCGACGGTTTTGTTCCAGTCCGATATTTTCAATGATTCTTCTTAAACGGGGTCGGGAGATGTTCAGGAAATCCGCCGCCTTGGTTTTATTCCAGTTGAACAAATCCAATACCTGCTTGATAATAAGATGTTCTATCTCCTGAAGCGAAATCCCCTGAGGAGGAACGTCGATTACAATCTGCCTTCGTTCATTTAGCCCCACCCGGCCGTTTTTCAAGGCTGATTTGATATTCTTCAGGCCCAGTTCCTTGCCCCGGCTCAAAAGCACCGCCCGCTCGATTATATTGCACAACTCCCGGATATTCCCCGGCCAGCTGTAATTTTTCAGAGCTTCCAGGGCTTCGGGTTTCAACCGCAGTTCCGGCTTTCTGTAAATGGTGGCGTAATACTTAAGATAATGGTCGGCTATTGCCGGGACATCGTCCGCCCTTTCCCGAAGCGTGGGTACATTAATAGTAAGAAGATTCAAACGGTAATACAGATCCTCCCGAAATTTACCCTCCTTGACGGTCTTCTCCAGATCCAGGTTAGTGGCGGCTACCACCCGAACATTGATTTCCTTCTCTTTAATATCCCCGACCTTGCGAAGCTTCTTGTCTTCGAGCACTTTCAACAGTTTAGCCTGGGCGGAACCGGACAGGTTGCCCACCTCGTCAAAGAATATCGTCCCGTTCATAGCGTATTCGAAAAGCCCCATTTTTTCCGACTTGGCGTCGGTAAAAGCTCCTTTGGCGTGGCCGAAAAGTTCCGATTCAAAAAGCTCATCGGGGATGGCCGAGCAGTTGACTTCGACCAGGTTATAATAACGCCTCAAACCGGTATGGTGAAGGATCTTGGCGACCAGGCTCTTCCCGGTCCCGGTCTCACCGAGAATCATGGCGCTGGGAAAATCAACCTCGGAGAGAACCTGTATATTTTTCCTTATTTCAGAAATATTGGTGGAGTTGCCCACCAGCATATCGAGGTCGTATTGAGGGGAACGGCTCTCGATTTTTTTGACCTCAGTCTCCAGCTTATTCAAAAAAGAGTTCAACCGCTGCAGGCATTCATCCGAAGTCAATATCTCCGAAATACCCAGCTTGGAAAACCTGATAGTGCTTTCCTGGTCCGGACTGGCCACCTTGCCGACCAACCGGACTTTCTTGCCGGCCGTGGCTACCGACATCAAAAAACTCGGGTCGGAAAAACGCTTGTCGTCCAGGTCCACAAAGACCAGGTAAGAACCGTCGGTAATCTTAAACAGTCGGGGGTCGTCCCGCCATATCAACGAGGCGGCGCAATTGAGACTGTCTTCCTCGACCTGCTGCCGCTGCTGATGGCCGACAATATTTCCGTATATAATCAAGTTATCGGACATAGTTTTCCCCATAAGGGCATATATCGGTAAATCTTTGAAAGACTTAAGGTTGTTATGGAATTTTATTGTGACTAATCGAAATTTCTCTAAAAAAAAACAAATTTATATGCTTAAACAAATTTTAACGCCGGTGCATATTGAACTTTTAATTGTAAGTTAAATTAAAAAAAACACCAGAATTAATAAATTAATCATACGGTTAGAACTCCAATACAAACGTAGCTATAAAATGAAAATTATCCACCAACAGGAAGTTACCCGGAAGCGACATCTAACAATAATCTTTTTCGAGATTGACCTGATCAACGACGAGTTGTACCTGTCAGGACGCCGGAGAATTGATCCGTCACCAATAGCTGTCCACTATGTCCATTATTACGATAAAAGCAAGATTATACCTGGGGAATCGGTTATTTTATTCTTACCGGTCAGATAATACGAAGACATAAAAAAATAGCGGTGCAGGGACTCGAACCCCGGACACGCGGATTATGATTCCGCTGCTCTAACCAACTGAGCTACACCGCCATTTAATATTTTTATGTAGAATCGGAATTTATGAAAAATATCGGGTAAGTCAAGAAATTAGTACAGTCTGAACGGCCATTCATATTTAAAAAAAAACAAAAAAATAAAGCCTTCAAGTCATCCAAGACTCGAAGGCTTCATTTAGAAAGAAGTTCCTCCCTCACAAAGAAACTTCTCTCCCCTCACTTCAGTAATACCCTTCACCGCCAATAACAAACTTCAGCCCATTTAATGATCAATCTCTGTGCCAAACCCGCCGGGACATCCACAAATATATCTTAATTCGTTGATTAACAACAAATTGGAAAAATGAGAAATTCCCCGTATTTCCCCCTAAAAAATTAAAACGCATTAAATGCGACCCCTTTTTTAGTATATTGAATTGCAACAATCTTACATTCTATTCTTATACAAGGCCTTACGACAACGCAAATACTACGGGGGTAATTTTAATTTCTGCAGGAGTTTGAAGGCAGTAACTGCGGTCGGTTCTTCACTTTGTACTGGAATTTACAGTATTATTAATGTAGCACTTTAAATAAGACTTTTCAGTGACAGTATATTAAACTTTCTTTTACACTTTATTAAAAAAAAGTGAACTTTTGTCTTGACATTCCGATTAATGAAGTTATAATTGGTTGGTTTACTAAACTTATAGTAAGCCCTTATTAAACCAATATAACAGGGGAAAAAACGTGGAACTGAATATCGGACAAAAGATTAAGGCGATGAGACTGACTTCTGATTTAACTCAGGAAGAGTTAGCCAACCGAGCCGGACTCACCAAAGGATTCATTTCCCAATTGGAAAACGACCAAACCTCGATTCAAATCGATTCTCTGGCGGATATTGTCGAGGCTTTCGGGATGACCATGTCCGAATTTTTCAGTGACAACGATGAAATAAAGGCGGTGTACAGCCCGGAGGAACGAGTCAGTATCGAAGGTAAGGGTGTCAGCAAGTTTGAGCTTTTGGTGCCCGGTTCGACCAACAACCTGATGGATCCTATTTTACTCAGCCTGGAACCGGGGGAAGCTACTGATCCGTTTGAGCCGCATCCCGGCGAGCAGTTCGGTTTAGTTTTAAAAGGCACCGCGACATTGAAAATCGACAAGAAAAGTATCAAGGTTCCCGAGGGCTACTGTTTTTATTTCGCCTCGGATAGGACGCACCAGATTTTAAATAAAGATAAAATGACGGTCAACATCCTATGGATTATTTCACCACCCCAGATGTAACCTTTAAATTTACGGAAGGAGACCTTTAAAAAATGAAAATACTCGGGCGTCATTTAATTGTGGAGTATACGGGATGCAACCGAAGTACTCTGGACAATATGGCTCTTATTGAAGAGTATTTGAAGGAAGCGGCCCGAAAATCGGGTGCCACTATAGTTCGTTCCGTTATGCATCGGTATAATCCTCAGGGTATCTCGGGTATAATAGTGATCGCGGAGTCGCATCTGTCGATTCATACCTGGCCGGAATACGGTTATGCGGCGGTAGATTTCTTTACCTGCGGCAACAGTGTCGATCCGTACAAGGCGCATGAATACATGCAGAAAATGTTAAACGCCAAGATGGCTGATGTCCGGGACCTGAACCGCGGCATCCCCTCTCCCACCGACGAGATTATCAGCCATAAATTTGTTGAATCGCTTTAGCCTAGAAGGAAAATAAGCTAAAATGAACGTGGTAATGACGCGTACCATGAATTTTCCGAATATGGAAGATTCAAATCTTTCCAGGGGAATAAATTTCGAGTTTATTCGGGAAACTTTCAGTCAGAAATTTGAAACCCCGGTTTTGTACATTTCCAGGGGCGAGATAGTTCACAACTACAACGCCCTCAAAGCCGCCCTCCCGCGCACTAATATCCATTACGCCGTGAAGTCCAACAACCACCAGGTTATCCTGGACGAGATTTTCTCCTGCGGCGGAAATTTCGATGTCTGCTCGGCCGGCGAAACCGACCGGGCGGTCAAGGCCGGCGTCAAGCCGCAGAACCTCATGCACTCCCTGCCGGTCAAACCGGTGTACGAATTCGACTACGCGGTTGGCCAGGGCGTTGACACTTTCGTGGTGGACAATCCCGACGAAATCCAAAAACTGTCACGCTACCGCGACAAGAAATTGAAAATCATGATTCGCTACCGTATCAACACCAACACCATCGCGGTGGTGAATCTCCAGTACAAATTCGGCTGTGTGGTCGATGACGTGCTGCCGCTGGCACACATGATTCGCGAAGCCGGACACGAGTTCCACGGCCTCAGCTTTCACATCGGTTCCCAGTGCATCTACTCCGAGAACTATGTCAAGGCTATTACTACCGCCGGGGAACTGATCCGGGAACTCGACGCGGCCGGTTTCAAGACGAGCATTCTCAATATCGGCGGCGGTTTCCCGGTCGAGTACGTCGAACCTATTCCGGGCATCGAGGAATTTTGCCAGCCGATATGCGAAGCCCTGGACGACAACATCCGGCCGGACATCAAAATCATCTGCGAACCCGGGCGGTTTATTTCCGCCAGCCCGGTCACGCTGATATGTTCCATCATGGGCAAGTCCCTGCGCGACGGAAAAATGTGGTACTATCTCGACGACGGCCTTTACTCCACTTTCTCAGGAATCGTCTTCGACCATTGCCAGTACCCGGTGATTACCAATAAAACCGGCGAGGACAGGCTCTCGGTGCTGGCCGGGCCGACCTGCGACTCGTTCGACGTCATGTACGACGGTTTGATGATACCGGAACACGATATCGGCGATATGCTCATTTTCCCCATGACGGGAGCCTATTGCGCCGTGTCCGGGTCCGATTTCAACTCGCTGAGAAGACCTGAATACAAAATCATCGACTAAGGTATAAAATGACGGATAAAAACACTCCCGACGGCATTAAAATCAAAGAAGAAGGCATGGCGGACCTCTGGAATATATGGTACAAGGAGCTTCACGACGGTATCGCCGGTCTGACCCTTAAAATCGACCGCATCTACGAATCCACCGCCTCCGAATTCCAGAGGATCGAGGTTATCGAAAACAAGGATTTCGGCAAACTGCTCGTGCTCTACGGGTCGCTGATGGTTTGTGACAAGGATAACAACTCATACAACGAGATGATTACCCACATCCCGCTATTCAGCCACCCCGACCCGAGAGAAATCCTCATTATCGGCGGCGGCGATTGCGGCGCTTTGACCGAGGTCATGAAACACCCCGAGGTCGAAAAGTGCACTATGTGCGATATCGACCAAATGGTGGTGGAGATTTCCAAAAAGCATTTCCCCTACCTGACCGCCGGCCTCGAGGACCCGCGCGCCAATGTCGCTTACCAGGACGGCAAGGTGTACCTGCAAGAATCCAAAAACAAATTCGATATCGTCCTGCTCGACTTGTCCGACCCGGTCGGGCCGGCCGCCGACCTGTTCCAAAAACCGTTCCACCAGAACGTCTATGACCAGCTCAACGACGACGGTATATTAGTCGCCCAGGCCGAATCACCCTTTTTCAACCAGAAAACCATCAAGGCCATGTACACGAACCTGGCGGATATTTTCCCCATCGTTCGCATGTACACCTGCTTCATGCCCATCTATCCCTCCGGTTACTGGGCCTTCGCTTTCTGCAGCAAGAAATACGACCCGCTCAAAGATTTCGACCAGACCCGTTATGACAAACTCAACCTGACCACGCGTTACTACAACGACGAAATTCACCGCGCGGCTTTCGCCCTGCCCCAATTTTTAAAAAACCTGTTGAAATAGATTTTTATTTTTTAAGCATAAAAAAACCCGGTCGAAAGACCGGGTTTTTTTGTTTATGGTCATCGTTTAGAACATGTCATACTTGGCGGAAATCTGGAAATTCATCCCGGCGACTTTGGAATCGGTGCCGCTGAGGAAATAGAAACCGTCCAAGAACAGTTCCGGGTCGACATAGGTGTCGACATGGAGGCGGTTCCAATGGAAGCCCAGACCGAGATAGGTATGGTTGTAAGGATACTTCTCGGTATAAGTTGTGGTTAACGAATCATTATAAAGCGTTTCCTCGTTGGAGTACTTGGTCCAGTACGAGGTCGCGCCCAGGCGCAGGTCCATCCAGCTGAAGACCTCGGCTTCGAGGCCAACCTTGAAATAAGGCAGCATGGTATAGGTCCACTTCTCTTCGTCCATCTCGGTATAGGACGTATCTGAATCGTAGATTGTATTAGTGTATTCTTCTTTCATACCGGCGTACATGAAGCCGAAATCGATAACGGCCAG